>Ga0182745_1000028_pt1 | contig 236657 bp, 187 predicted proteins | sample eDN3rd30CKraftBY_FD_128523 | JGI IMG/M metagenome (GOLD analysis project Ga0182745, IMG submission 128523) | Enriched backyard soil microbial communities from Emeryville, California, USA - eDNA 3rd pass 30_C Kraft BY (version 2) (version 2) | ecosystem: Environmental > Terrestrial > Soil >...
CCGACGCATGAAACTGTTCAGCGCGAGCAGGCCTACCCATGTCAAGCACCTCCGGTAACGAAACCGATCGCTCCAGTTTCCGCAAAACCCCGCCCCGTGTCAACCAATAGGTGGGTGGCACCTTGCAGTTGTGAATAGGTGGGTGGCACCTTGCGGGCCCTTGCGGGCCCTTGCGGGCCCTTGCGGGCCCTTGCGGGCCCTTGCGGGCCCTTGCGGGCCCTTAATAGGTGGGTGGCACCTTGCAGGCCTTGCAGGCCCCTTGCAGGCCGTATTGCAGGCCGTATTGCTCCTGACCCCTTTCTTCGCACTCAACGGTTTCCCGCTCGCGGGGCGGGGCGACGGGGTACCGGAGCGGGTGAACAATTGAGGACAATTGTTCTACTTTGAGGAACCGCGACCAGCGATTTTCACCTTGGCCCACTGTCCTGGTCTGTGCTGTTAACGGTACAGCGGGACGTAGGGCGTGCGGGCCACGCCGACCGGCGGCAAGGTGGTCGAGTAGCCGCCGGGATAGGCAGGGTACAGTTCGGTCGCGCGGATCCCGAGCTGATCGTTGCTCCGCCGCGTGGCGTCGCCGACCGGAATCGATGTGGCAGCGACCGTGCTGATCGGGTTAACGCGGGTCGAGCTGTCCAGCGGCCGCAGGCGGGCGGCAATCGCCGCTTCAGCGGAGTTCGGCGGCGTCGCCTCTTGGGGAGCCACCCGGCCAACCGGTTCGTAATCGACCTTTTCTTCTCGCTGGATTTTGACGACCTGCTGCGGCACGTCGACGCGGCGATGTTCGGCGACCCAGTTGGTGCGGGTCTGCCGATGCTCGACCGTTTGGCTGCGGGCTTCCCAGTGCGTTCGCGGGACGTGCTCGTACTGCACCGTCGGCTGCATGAACGGGTTCCAACGGTTTCTCAGCCGCGGCTCCCAGCCATAGCTGACCACGGGCGAGTAGACCGTACGCGTTTCGGGACGCACTTCGACCACCGTTTCAGGCCGATAGACAGTGCTTTCCTGAGGTTGCACCTGGGTTTCGACGACCGGCCGCTCGATCGTGCGGTGGACCTTGCGATAGACGATCCCGGTTTCCGGATCGGTATAGTATCCCGTCGAACTCGCTTGTGCTCCGGCCGGCGCCTGGCCGTGGACCACTCCCGCAGCCAGCGACAGCGCCAGAGCAGGCATGACTTTGCCTGCGACGACGCGACCGAATGAGTGACGAAGGAAGCGGAGTTTCGATTGTGGCATGCTCATTCCCTTGCCTTGATGGCATCCATGTCCGAAAAGAAAAGACCAGACCCAAATGGTCGTTTCGTGAACAGCGCCCAGCCCTAGATTCGGTTTCGGCATCGCTGCCGGTCGTGATGCGTTAAAACCAAGTTCTCAGCAATTTTTTCCATTTTATGGGTACAATGGACCGACGTAGCAGTACCACGGCAGACTGCGACCATACCCCGGCAGGTGTCGCTGGTTTCTCCAGTTTGCCTTGCTCATTTTGTTCGCTCCCACGACCGCATTTATAACCCATGATTGATGACACGCTGCTGAGCCTTGTCCGCTGCCCGATCGACGGCCAAGAACTGCGGATCGCCTCCGCAGAATTGACCGCCGCGCTGAATCAGCAGATCGACCAGCGGCAACTGCGCGATCACGTCGACGCGGTGGTTGATGAGCCGGTGGACGAGGCGTTGGTGACCCGCGACGGCTGCCGGGTGTATCCGGTGCGTGAGAGTATTCCGACTTTGATCCCGGCCGAATCGATCCCGCTGCCTCCGGAGCTACGGGAATTGGCCCAGCAGTCGCCTGGTTAACAGCCGGCTGCTTTCACAAACGGATTGAACCTCTGTCTGATCAACCTGCAAAACCGATTGGCCCCACTCAGCCCCCGCTGGCAGTGACCTGTGTGACCTGCGGCAGCCGGCTGAAGGTCTTGGATCGCCGTTTGATCGGCTCGATCGCGAACTGTCCCAAGTGCGGTGCGATGGTTGAAATCACCGCGCAGGCGCTCGGCCAATCCAGTGCTGCGGGGGCGACGCCGCCCGCGGACGCGCCGCCCCCCCAGCCAGCGCCATCGGCGGGCTTCCCCGCGCCCCCCGTCGCCACGCCGCACCGCAAACCAGCTCACCTGGCGGTCGGACCCGATACCGGGATCGATAGCGAGGCGCTGACACAAAGCACGGTGGCTTCGCCGCATGAACTCGCCAGCGACCACAGCGGCGGAGTGGGCTTTGAGCCCGCAGCGGCCGAAATCGAGGCTCCGCCGTTGCCGGCCGATCCGGCACAAGTCTGGCAAAGCCCATCGAGCCGCCGCGTCAGCCAGTTCGGCTTGGTGCTGACTCTCGGCTTGTTCGGGCTGATTGCCGCCACGGTCGCTTTCGTGCAGTTCGCGCGTTCCTGGAGCAGACCGGCAGAACCCGCGGTGGCCGCCGGTCAAGCGGAGCCCGGTGCTGAGCCGGCGCCCGTTGGAGAAAGCGACGCGGCCGACAGCGAATCGGCGGTGCCAGCGTCAACAGCCAGCCAAACGACCGAAGAGGACTCGCCGCCCAACACGGAGCCGGACGACACGCCTGAGACCGAACCCGCAGCGGCAACCGCAGAGCCGGCAACGGTCGCTCCCCCGTCCCAACCAGATTCGCCGCCGACGGTTGAGCCACCGCTGCCTGCTGAATCATCGGCCGCTGGCGACCCGTCGGTGGTGCTGACGCCGGACGCCCAAGCTCCCAGCGGACTCAACGAATTGCCGCCGGGGCTGCGCAAATTCGTGCCGCTGTTGAACCTGTCGACGGCCGATATCGGTCCGCCGCAACTATTCGATGCGCCGCCCACAATCGATTCGATTCAGCTCGATGCGGCCGCTGGCGAAGAGCTTGAAGAAGAGCCGGCTGTCAAACGTCCCTCGGTCGAGGTCTCACGTGCGCTGGCGATGCGGTTCGCGATCGACAACCGAGGTGCGACGCTGAGTGAATTGATGTTGCTGCTCTCGCAATTGACCGGCGTGGCGGTCGAGGTCGAATTGATCTCGCTGGACCTGGCCGGCGTCTCGACCACCACCACGCTGGAAACACCTGGAGGCTGGTTGTCTGCGCAGCAGTGGCTTGAGCGCTCGCTCGCTCCCTTGGGACTGGCCGCCGAAGTGATCGACCAGCGGGTCCTGATCTACGCGACGCCGCAGAAACTGGCCCAGGTCGGTGGCGCCGCATTGAGGCTAGATGATTTTGGCGATTCCGCGGCGGAGGTTGCCCAGTGGATCCAACCGGTCGCCGGCCCCGTCGCAGCGGTTGACGGAGCCGAGGTCCCCGTCGACGTGGCAGGTGACGTGGCAGGTGACGTGGCAGGCGACGCGGGCGCGGTCCCGGAGCAACTGGCGGAACCGCCGCCGCCGCCGCCGTGGGAGTTTGTCGCCGCTGAAAAGCGGTTGGCTGTCCCCTTAGAGCGCGCCGCCCTGGTGCGGGCGATCTTGGCCGCGGAGGCGGCGCGGCGGATCCACGGTTTACCGGGTCGCTTGCCGCGTTGGCAGACCGAGCGGTGGATGGGTGTGTGGACACCGCAGCGCGATGGCGACGTTGACCCAGCGCCACGGTCAAGCGACGCGATCGGCGACTGGCCGGCGGTGAGCGAAGGGAAGGGCGGACCGACGCTCGACTCGCCGCGCGCCGTCGCCGGATTGCTGCGTCAACTTTCGGCAGACAACCAGGTGGCGATCATCGTTGCGTGGGCCGACGCGCTGCGGCATCAGCTTTATCCAGCCGACTTGGCCATGCCCTACACCGATCATCTGTCGGCCGAAGCGGTCTTGGATGAACTCGTCGGTGAAGCGGGGTTGCTAGCGCGCAACGCCGGGGGCTCGGTTTGGTGGATCGGCTCCGAGGCGAACTACGACCGTTACGAGGTGATTGCGTGGTTGCCGATTCCTGCGGGCAGCGGGGAGGCGACGGCGCAGCGACTGGCGCAGGCCTTGGGCGTCGCTGACCCAGCGAGCCTGCCGGTCGCCTGGAACGAGACGACGCTGCTGGTGCGCGCCCCGCGGTACATCGCCCGCCAACTCAATCGCTTTGTGACGCCAGAGTAAAAGTAGTAGGCACTCTGCGAGTGCCGTAACCCTCCACAAGCTTCGCTTAGAAGTGGCGGACGGCACATGGAATGTGCCTGCTACTTGAGCACGATCGCTACCACCGCTCTGATCGGTGCAACCGCATTCTTTTCACGCCGGTTTTACCTTTTGCAAAGATGCTGCGACTTGCCTGCAGGGGACTGCAACCTAGGTTTTTTTGTGCAGATCCGCAGGACCGCTTCAGATTTCCAAAGGTAAGAGTTTCATGTCACGTTCCATCCGCGCTGCCCTCCGCCTATGCACCGGCTTGGCCTGCGTACTGGTTCTCGATGTCACCGCTCAGGCCCAGTGGGCCTACTGGGAGATCGGCAGCAACCCTTGGGGTGGCCTCCGTTATCGCGGGCCGATTCTCGGTTTCGACATCGGCGGGACGCCCCCGCCGCCAGCGCTGGGACCGGCCGATCCGCTGGCTTACCCGTTGCCCCCAGCCGCCGTGCCGCCGTGGCATTACCGCCATGATCCGCCGCAGCCGCGTGGAGCAGCCGCCAGCGCCGATCGTTTCCATCATGACCTCGACCGGACGCATCGTTATCGGACACGTGAAGAACGTTATGCCGATGATTTCCGCGATCGCTACGCTGTCGCCGACCCGCTGTACCGCTCTTACCGACCGGGACCGGCGCCACTGCCAGCGCGCCCGCCGATCGACCGCCGCGCACCGGTGCCGGGGGTGTCGTTTGGCCTGGGTCAGGGACACCAACGCAGCTTCGTAGCCGATGCTGAAGTCGGCGATTTGCTCCGCCCCGCAGCGATGCGGCTGATCAACAGCCTATCACGCAAACGCGACGGGGCGCTGTGGATGAATCACCTGCAACCTGACCGGATCATCGCCGCCATCGATCGTGCCGAGTTCCCTGGTTCGCTGAGCGATTTGGTCGAGCACTATGAAGAGGTGCTGCGCAATCCTCGATTGGTGCTGATCGCCGAAGCGGACGGGTTCCGGGACACCCACCGGTTGCTGTCACAGTACGTGCTGCTGCAGTCACGGTATCCGGGTAGTGAGTTTCCCTCAGAACCTTATGAAGCGTTCGCTGGTCCGGCGGAAGTGATCATTGACGAGCAGCCGAAGCCAGTCGACCTCGATTCGCTCAACCCGCCGTTGGTCGATCTCAATTCGGCCTTTCCTGAGCCGCCGCCTGCGCCGGCCCCGCCGGTGTCCGAGTTGCCGTCTACCCCCGAGTTGCCATCGGTACCCCAGTTGTCGCCGGTGCTCACGCCGCCATCGGTCCTCTTGTCACCGGCGGAGCCCGATGCAGCAACGCTGCCGGTTGAGCCGATGCCGTCGCTCGAGCCGACTTTGCCCGCCGAGGCGGAGATTCAGGACTTGCCCGCGCCGGTTGGTGAACCGCTGCCGCAGCCGTAAATCGTGCTGCGCCCGGTGGCCAGCGGCGCACGGCTGAGGGTACGATACCGCCATGGAATGGATCGCTGACACGCCTCTGCCGCTGCGCTATTTGGTGCTGGCGATCATCGGTTTGATCGCCGGTTCGTTTGCGAACTACCTGATCTATTCGTGGGCCTATTTTCCGCGGCACATTAGCCCGTGGGCGCCGCCGCATCCGCAGTCGCCGCCGCGCCGGGCCGCGGACCGGTTGCCAGCGATCGGCTGGTGGGGGCTGCGGCGCGAGTCGGCACTGCATGGAGCCGGTTTTTGGATTCGGCCGCTGTTGATCGAACTCGGCTGTGCGATCGCGCTGCCGCTGATGTACGGGTTCTACACGCAGAGCGGTGGACTGCTGCCGACGAAGTTCCGTGATCCGGCGTCGATCGCGTTCTTTTCGTCTTGGGCGCATAGCCTGTTCGTGGTTCATGGCCTGCTGTTTGTGCTGATGGTGGCCGCGACGTTCATCGACTTTGATGAACAGACGATTCCCGACATCATCACTTTGCCCGGCACACTGCTCGCTTTGATCTTGGCGACGTTGCCTTGGAAAACGTTTCTGCCGGCCCGGGTGACGGAGACCGCCATGGCGGAAACGATGTTTCATATTCCTTGGCCTTATGATCCGCAGTGGTCCGGTGGCCAAGGGCTCGCGCTGGGACTGGCGATCTGGGCGGTCTGGATTTTCTCGCTGACCGATCGGCACTTGGTGTTGCGTCACGGACTGAGCCGGGCGATCGGTTATTTAATCCATGGCATCCGTCGCCGGCCGGCGTCAAAGTGGTTGTTGGTGCTCGGTGTGATCGGCGTCTGTGCGCTGGTGGCGGTATGGTCCTGGGGCGGACGCGACGCTTGGCGTGGATTGTTGACCGCTTTGGTGGGATTGGCGGTCGGCGGCGGCACGGTGTGGGCGGTACGGATTGTCGCTGGCGTGGCGATGGGTCAGGAGGCGATGGGTTTTGGCGATGTGACGCTGATGGCGATGATCGGCGCGTTTGTCGGCTGGCAAGCGGCGATCGCGGGATTCTTCCTGGCACCGATTTGCGCGATCGTGATCGTGCTGATCCAGTTTGCCGTCACTCGTCAGCGGGCCGTTCCGTTTGGGCCCTACCTGTGTATCGGGACGATCATTGCGGTGCTGAGCTGGAACGTGGTGTGGAATGAGGCGCTGGTGATTTATGTCGAACTGGGCGCCGTGGTCGTTTGGATTTTGATTGCGGCACTGGTCGCGATGGGCGTGATGCTGATCGTCTGGGGACGGATCAAACGTGCCCTATTTGCAGCATAAAATGGCTGGCGGTTTGTTCTCGGGCCTTGACCTTTGCCCGCCACCGTGTTTACGATTTCACGCATGAGCACGCTGCTAACCCACCTACCGCTTCTACTTACGCTGCCCCTAGCGGGCGGGCGATAGGGGTTGGTTGGGATCACCGACGGCGGTGATCGCGGGAATTTGCGGCGAGCCGCTCACCCAAACACATCAGACCAATGAACCCCGAGTCGCCCGGTTTGCCGGATGACTCGGGGTTTTTTCGTTCCGGCAGACACTTCTATTTTTTCATTTCACCGGAGCCGTGAAGTAACCATGTCCACCACAGAGCCGCGATCGATCAAGATCTTCGACACCACGCTGCGCGACGGCGAGCAATCGCCGGGAGCGAGCATGAACCTCGCACAGAAGCTCGAGGTCGCACAGGCGCTGGTCGAACTGGGCGTGGACGTGATCGAAGCCGGTTTTCCGATCGCGTCGCCGGGTGACTTCGAGTCGGTTCGCCAGATCGCCCAGACCGTCCGCGGCTCGACGATCTGCGGACTGGCGCGATGCAACGAGAAGGACATCGATCGCGCTTGGGAGGCGCTCAAGCCGGCACCTCAGGCCCGCATCCACGTCTTCTTGGCGACCAGCGCGATCCACCGCGAGTTCAAACTGCGGATGACACCCGACGAGATCGTTGAGCGGGCGGTTGCCGGCGTGCGCCGCGCCGCGGGGTACTGCGATGATGTCGAATTCTCGCCCGAGGACGCTTGCCGGACCGAGCACGATTTCCTCTGCCGCGTCGTCGAAGCAGCGATCGATGCCGGAGCGACGACGATCAACATTCCCGACACCGTCGGCTATGCGACGCCGCAGGAAGTGTTCGAGCGGATCGAAATGCTGCGCAGTCGCGTCCCCAACATCGACCGCGCGGTGATCAGCACCCACTGCCACGACGACCTCGGGATGGCGACCGCCAACAGCTTGGCGGCGATCGCGGCCGGAGCCGGCCAAGTCGAATGCACGGTGAACGGCATCGGCGAACGGGCCGGCAACGCGGCATTGGAGGAAATCGTGATGGCGTTGAAAACCCGCGCCGACCTCTACCACTGCCAAACCCGGATCGACACCCGGCGGTTGGTGCCGATCAGCCGGTTGGTCAGTAAAACGACCGGCCTGAACATCCAGCGCAACAAATCGATCGTCGGCCGCAACGCCTTTGCCCACGAATCGGGGATCCACCAAGACGGGATGCTCAAGGAACGCAGTACCTATGAGATCATGTCGCCGGCAGATGTCGGATTCAGCAAAACCGATCTCGTGCTGGGCAAGCACAGCGGCCGGGCGGCGCTGGCCGACCGCGCTCGCGTGCTCGGCTACACGCTCAGCGGCGAACAATTGCAGCAGGTCTTTGAGCGGTTCAAGGAGCTGGCCGATAAGAAAAAGGAGATCTATGACGGTGACATCATCGCCCTGGTCCAGCAGCAAATCAGCACGGCCGTCGACCCGCAGTGGACGCTGGTCAATTACGAGGTGACCAGTTCCAGCAGCAAGACGCCACACGTCCGTTTGACCCTCCGCCACGGCGACCAGGAGCAGACGCAAACGGTGGAACAGGGTGACGGGCCGATCGACGCCGCCTTCTGGGCCGTCGAGAAGATCACGGGCGTGGAAGTTGTCTGCAAGGATTATCAGGTCCGCAGTGCGACGCTCGGCCGCGATGCGATCGGCGAAGTCAACCTGGAAGTTGAGCATGGCGGACGCAGCTATCGCGGCGTCGGGGCGAGCACCGATACGGTCGAGTCGACAATCCTGGCGATCCTCGACGCGGTCAACCGCATCGTGGCAGTGAGTCCAGTGGTCGAGACCACTGGGTGATCAAGCGGCACGAGCCAGCGGCATGCTCTCGGCCGGGCAGATGAGTTGGCCGAGCGATGCGGTTTCCATCTCCGCCAAGATGCTGACCAGCCGCTCGCAGGTCGGCCGGCTGATCGGTTCGGGATGGATCAAGTCGGCGACCAATTCCGCCGCGGCTTCGAAACTCCCCAGCGGCGCCCGCTCCTGGTCGGCCAGCCACAACAATTGCCACAGCAACTGTCCCAGGGCGAGCACGTCCTCGGCCGTAGCGACCGCAGCACCCGCCGCAGGCTCAGAGTGATCTTCGGGTTGTGTCTCCGGCGCTGGCTCGGGTTGTGCCTCCGATGCGATTGGGTCGCTGCGGCGGGCCGAGCCCAGGCCGACGACCGTCGCTTGGCCCTGGGGTGATACCAGCACGTTCTCGGCCGTTAGATTGCCGTGGACCAACCCCGCTTCATGCAGCGCCGCGCACGCCTGGGCTGCTTGTCGCACAAACCACAGCACCACCGGCAACGGCTGCCGCGTCCCCGCGGCCAGGATCTCGGCGAGCGACTGGCCGGTCAATCGTGGCATCACCACGAACGGTTCCGCGCCGTCCAGCGACGCATCGATGACCGTGAGCAGTTGCGGATGTCGCACGCATGCGGCTACCTCGGCGGTCCGCTGGAGCCGCTCGACCGCCGCTTCGCGATCGGCCACCCCATCGCGTGGCACCATCCGCAGGGCGTAGTCCCAGCGTGGGCTGCCGGCGGCGTCGGCCGGCTGTGCCGCCCACAATTGCCACTGCGGCCCGGCGGCGAGTGGCTGCCCCAGTCGCCAAATCCCCATCAATTTGCTGCTCGTTACGGCTGGCTGCGGCGCGGCCGGCGAGTCCTGCGCGGCTGCGGGCATGGGAATCGTCGCGTTTTCATGAGGGTACATTGAGATGATCGTCACCGTCTGCTCAGCTCGTGGAAGGCGAAGGAGGGCCGACGCACGGGATACGAACCCACGCCGCTGCTCCTTGCATCGTCCGGCGCAGCGCCCAATAGCCAGTTACGACTCGGGCGATCGGCAAACTCGCCACAGGCTGCCTGGCTTGCCTGTTTGGTATTGCCGTTCCCGGGTTTTGCCGGCGAGCTTGGCAATCCGAGCTGCTGCAGCTTGTGTTATTCTGTAGCCACGCTTGCCCCGCCGTCTCGCTCCTCTGGCCGTCTGTGATCTCCCCCCTGCGGCTCGTCGCACGGCGGAGCCCTGCCTCTTTTCCTCAGGTATCCATGATGCAACCGGCACTTCGCTTCCGCCTTGTTTCCGCTGCGCAAACCGGCCCACTCACCTTTTGCGTCGTTCTGCTGAGCTGCGTGCTGCTACTTGCCGGCGGGTGTAATCATCGCGACGGCTCGATGGCATCCACCGATTCAGCCGCTCCAGCGGGCAGCAGCCGGTTTCCGCTGACCGCTGGCAAATACACCGTGCTGGGGATTTTGACCGACAATCAGGACAACGCCAAAGCCAAGGAAAACGCCGAGACCACACTGCTGCGGCACCCCGACATCGGATGCATGGTCGGGTTGTGGAGTCAGAACACGCCGATGATCCTGGCGGGTTTGCGGAGCAGTGGTAAGACAGGCAAAGTCAAAGTCGTCGGTTTTGACGAGCACGCCGAAACGCTGCAAGGGATCCGCGACGGCGCGGTCCACGGCACGATTGTGCAACAGCCGTACGAGTTCGGTTACCGCAGCGTGCAGTGGTTGACGCAGATCGCGCGGGGCGAGCAGGTCGACGTGCCGGAGTCGGGCTTGGTGTTCATCCCGCACCGGACGATCGACGCCGAGAACGTGCAGGACTACGCGGAAGAACTCGAGGCCATTCGCTCGGGCAATGGCCCACTGCTGGCCCGTGACTCGCAGCTCGACGGCAGCGGGCTGAAGGTCGCCTACATCACCAACAGCGTCGATCCGTTCTGGATTTGGGCCGATTTCGGCTGCCAGCGCGCCGCCCAACAATTCGGCACGCAGGTCGAAGTGCAAATGCCCTCGTCCGGGTCGGTCGAAGAGCAAAAGCGGTTTTTGGAAACCAATGTCGCTGCGGGGCTCGATGGCGTGGCGATCAGCCCGATCGACCCGGATAACCAGGTGCAGATGATCGACACAGCCGCCGCCGCCATGCCGCTGATCTGCCATGACAGCGATGCCCCGGCGTCGGCCAGACGATTCTACCTCGGAACGAGCAACTACATGGCGGGCCGCGCCGCTGGCCAACTGATCAAGCAGGCGCTTCCCGAAGGCGGCAAAGTGATGCTCTTCGTCGGCAAGATGGAAGTGCTCAACGCCCAAGAGCGGAGTCAGGGGATCATCGATGAACTGAGCGACAAGCCGGTCCCGGCAATCTTTGCAGGGATTTAACGGTGTCTTTTCCCGCGTAGCAAGGCGTTTGCTTGACGCTGCCCGACCTCACCACGTGAAGCTGCCGCCGTTCGGGAGTATACTGAAGAATAGCTTTACCAGTGCGGGGGTGTGAACAACGGAGGGGTCGGTGCTGTCGTTCGTTTAATCAAGCCTCTTTCCTTCAAGCGGAGTTGACCTCATGAGCGGCTACGGATCCTACTGCGAAGATTTCTACCTGAACATGAACCTCGGCACCGAAATGGAGGTTCCCCAAAGCCGCGAGACGGTTTTGCACTTCTTCGAACAGGTGCAGCGTCGCTTCCCCTCGATGGAGCACTTCTATGGACGGGAGAAGCAGGAGTTCGTCCTGGAAGAAGAAAAAGGTCAAGGACCCTATCGCTGGGTGTCGATCGAGCCGCGGCGGGTCAGCAGCGGGTTTGTGAACCCGCAGAACCTTGATGACGCGCTGGCGCAGCACGAATTGGTGCTCGAACTGGTCCCCTATGAGCTGTCGATCAGCCCGCTGGACTGCGAATCGCTTGGCGTGGTGCTCGGGTTCGACTTCACTTGCCGGGGCAATCACAGCGAAGTGCTGGCCGAAGCACTGGGCATCAGTCCGGCGCTGGAAAAGCTGTTGGCGGTGCCCAACAGCCGCATGATTTCGCTTGAACCGGCGATCCAGTTGGCGCTCGATGAGGATTGCAAAACGCAGTGCCGCGTGAGCTTTGAGTCGCGAACCACCGCCTACCACGTGCGGACCGGCGATTTTCCCGAAGAGCAGCTAAGTGTCTATCTGATGTTGCGGCGGTTCGAGAGCCTCAGCCCGGGGGAAACCTACGTGGGAGAGTTCCAGCGTTTGGCGGCACTGTGCCGTGAGATCGCCGACGAGTACCTCGTCGAGTCGGTGTTGATGCCGCTGCAACAGGCGATTTCGCTCCGATAGTCACACTATGGCCAAGAAAAAAAGTGTGACCATCGCGGCGCCTAAAGGGACGTCTGCCAAGGCGGGCAAGTCCAGCGGCAAAACGAGCAAGCCGGCCGATGTCGGCTTCAAGATCGTGGCGGAAAATCGCAAAGCGAAATTTCGCTACGAGCTGATCGACAGCATCGAGTGCGGCATGATGCTGATGGGCAGCGAAGTGAAGTCGATGCGCGAGGGCAAAATCTCGCTCGACGAGGCCTATATCCGCGTCAAAGGCGACGAATTATGGCTGATCGGCTCAGACATCGCGCACTACAACAACGCCGGGATGTGGAACCATGATCCCCGCCGGCCGCGGAAATTGCTCATCCACCGCCGCGAATTTTCGCAGTTTGCCGGCTTGGCCCACGAACGCGGCTTAACCCTGATCCCGCTGCGGGTGTACTTCAACGATCGCGGGATCGCCAAGTGCGTGATGGGGTTGGTCCGCGGCAAAAAGCTGCATGACAAGCGTGAGTCGATCAAGGAACGCGACACTCAGCGCGGGCTGCAACGGGCGATGCGGGGCAAGTAGGCACCCGCTAGCATTCGTGAGAGCCACACGCTATCGTGGGGCCCCATCAACCGCAGTGATGTGATGGCGGATGCCAATCTGCATCACCGCAACACCCGCGTTGGGTCTGCACTGTCGGTTGATTGGCTGGTTTCCCGAGCCAGCTTCCCGCCCTTTCGCCTTTGGAACACGTTCATGAAGTTCGCAAGCCTCTATCGCACTGTTGCTGCCGCCGCTCTGTTGGTCGCCGTCGTTGGCTGCGCCGAATCGACCGACCCGGTCGTCGATCCCGCCACTCCGGCAGTTGAAGAAACCACTCCAGCGACTGACGCAGCGGTCGAAGCCGATCCGGTTGTCACCGAAACCGAAGCTGAACCGGTTGTCACCGAGTAATTCGCTTTTTTCAATGAACTGATGCCGCCGAGCCCATGCTGCGGCGGCGGCAAACCAGGCTGAGTTGCTGCGCTCGATGCGGCAACCGCTGACTGAATGACAGTTCGCACCACCGGCGGCGCTTCGCAAGGGGCGCCGCTGGCTGCGGTCGCCACCGATCGGCAGCCGAACCTTCTTGGTGTAAAACCAGTACGTCTGATAAGCAGGTCTGTACAAGTTCGTGAGCACCGGACGCTACCGCGCGCCGGTTGATCGAATTTTCCCAAAGCTCCGGTCCTGCCCCGCTTAACGACTACCGAGAGGCGTACCTGGCGTGCTGGAAATCCAAAATCTGACCAAGTCGTTTGACCAGCCTGGCGGCGGCCGGCTGACCATTCTTGACATCCCTGCATTGAGCCTGGCCGCGGGCGAGCAGGCGGTGCTGATCGGGCAGAGCGGAGGCGGCAAGACGACGTTGCTGCACCTCATCGCCGGGTTGCTGACGCCGGACAGCGGTTCGATCCGCGTGGCGGGCACCGACATTGCGCGGCTGAGCGAGTCGGGCCGCGACCGCTTTCGTGCCTCGACCACCGGCTACGTCTTTCAAACCTTTAATCTGCTAGCCGGTTTCACAGCGCTGGAAAACGTGCGGCTGGGGATGTCATTTGCCAGCGGTCGGCACGACTCGGAGCGTGCGCTGGCGCTGTTGGAACGCGTCGGGTTGGCCGAGCGGGCGCATTATCGGCCTGCGCAGCTCTCGGTCGGCCAGCAGCAGCGCGTGGCGATCGCCCGCAGCCTGGCCAGTCGCCCCAAACTGCTGCTCGCCGATGAGCCAACAGCGAACGTCGATCCTGCCAGCAGCCAGACCGTGATCGACCTGATCCGCGATAGTTGTCGCGAAGACGGCGTGTCGCTGTTGTTGGTGACTCACAGCATGGATTTGGCTGGGCAGTTTGACCGCGTCGAGCGGCTCGAACAGCTCAATCGTGTGTTAGCCGGCGCAGTTGCGTAGAGCGGCTTAAGGGGCAGGAGTCGCTTGTGCAAAGCAGGCCCAGGGCCGTTTGCAGCGTTTGACTCCTAAGCAGCCCAGGATGTGCTATTGGGCAAAATTCGATCAGCCGGCACGCATTAGCGTCCGGTTCTCACGAACTCAAGATTCTCTGCTATGTCGTTGTTGCAAATCGCTTGGCGAAACTTCCGCTACCGCGCGCTCTCGAGCATCCTCACGACCTTTTCGCTCGCCCTGGGCGTGGCGCTGGTGGTGTTGGTGCTGGCGGTCTACGGGATCATCACCGATGCGTTCCGCAACAATTCGGCGGTCAGCTACAACTTGGTCATCGGGCCCAAGGGCGACCCGCTGCAACTGACGCTCAACTCGGTTTATTACCTCAGCCAACCGATCGAGAACCTGCCGTTTACCCAGTACATGGAGTTCATGACGCAGGAACAGCGGGCGGAGATGGTTCGCAGCTATGGCGGTTCACAAGCGCTCGCCGAATCGGCCGGCAAGTACGCTCCGTATGTCGCCGGCGGCGTGGTGATCCCGCTGGCGCTGGGCGATTACTTCGACCAATACCGCGCGGTTGGCACCACGCCCGACTTCTTCAATCTGCTGCAGCACGGTGAGGATCTCGATCAGCCGTTTGAGTTCCGTGAGGGGAGAAACTTCGAGACTTATAACGAACAGCACGGTTATTTTGAGGCGGTAGTCGGCTCGCGTGTCGCTGCGCAGTTGAATCTCAAAGTCGGCGACATCTTTCATCCGACCCACGGCGATCCCGATGGAGAAGGCCACGCGGACGCGTTCCACATCGTCGGTATTTTGGCTCCGACCGGGACACCCAACGACCGCGCGGCATTCGTCAACCTCGAAGGTTTCTACTTGATGGAAAACCATGCCAAGCCGGTCAGCGAGTATCCGGCTGACATGGTTCAGGGCGATGCCCCTGCAGGGCGCGATCCCGATGGCCAGGAGATCCGGCCGCTGACGATTCCGCAGCGCGAAGTGACGGCGCTGTTGGTCCGCAGCGGCGGGCTGTGGGGCGCTCAGCTCATGAACGTGATCAACGAGAGCCCGGAGGCACAGGCCGCGGCCCCGGTCGGCGAGATCCATAAGTTGTTGGAGCAACTCGTCGGGCCGCTGCTCAAGGCGCTCGTGGCGATTACGGTGATCACCTGCGTGGTGGCAGCGATGGGGATTTTGGTCGGGATTTACAACTCGATGAACGATCGCCGGCGCGACATTGCGGTGATGCGAGCGCTGGGGGCGCGGCGCGATGCGGTGACGATGATCATCCTGCTGGAAAGTTTATTGATCGCCCTGATCGGCAGCGTCGTCGGCTGGCTCTTGGCCCACACGGCAATCCTGCTGGCCAGCCCGTATATCGAAGAGTACACCGGCGTGTGGGCGGGGTTCCTGACCGTCAGCGCCTACGAGTTCTTCGTGTTGCCGCTGGTGCTGCTGCTGGCGATCCTAGCTGGCCTGCTGCCCGCGGCGGTCGCCTATCGCACCGACGTCAGCAGAAACTTGGCGGCGTAACGGTAGCCCAAGGTGGTCGATCGCTCCGCGATCGAAACGAGCAGCCGGCCAAGACTCCGACCGGCGGAGCGGTCGGCGACACTAAGCTCCGACCGACGGAGCGGTCGGCGACGCTAAGCTCCGACCGATAGAGCGGGCGGCGATACTAACGGCTGGCTGCTTCGACCGACGGGGCGGTCGGCGACGGTGCGGCTGGTGACTAGCCCGATTACCGGCCTTCCGCCGCCACCGCCAAACTCGCTAAGGTAGGTAATTCTTCAGATTTTCACGGAGGAACGCACGATTCATGTTGATTTCCGCTTCTACCGCTTGCTGGCCCGATAAGACCCTCGCCGAGACGATCGAGATCTTCTACGACCTTGATTTCGCAGCGATCGAGATCGACCTGCACGAGCAAGGCGGCTGTTTTCGCCCCAGTGAACTGATCGCCGATCCCGAGCGCGGGGCCCACTTATTGCGTGCCGGACATCGCTTGGACATCGTCGGCTACAGCGTCGAGCTCGCTTCGAGCGGCGAGCAGCACTACCAGGACTTCGCCGAGATTTGCAAGCTCGCCAAGATGACCAAGGTCGTCACCTTGACCGTCCCTTCGGCGGAACTGGGCACACCGTTCAATGAAGAGGTCGAGCACCTGAAGCGACTGGTGCAGATCGCCGAAGTCCAAGGTGCCCGCGTCGCCGTCAAGACCGCGCTGGGCAGGCTGAGCGAGGATCCCGACACGCTGATGGTGCTGTGCAACAACATCGAGGGCTTGGGGATCACGCTCGACCCGAGCGTATTCATCGCCGGACCGGCCAAGAACAAGAGCCTCGATAAGATCCTCAAGTTCGTCTATCACGTCCATCTCCGCGACACCAAGCCCGACCGTTTCCAGGTCAGCGTCGGCCAAGGCTCGGTCGACTACGCCAAGCTGATCGCGCAGCTTGAGCGCGAGAATTACGATCGCGCGCTGTCGATCCATATCAGCCCGATGGAAGGGCTGGAGCACCGGGTCGAGTTGCGGAAGCTTCGCCGACTGCTGGAAACGCTGCTGTAGCGGCCCGCTGGCGGAATAAATTCCCCCCTGGCAAACGAACGGACGTTGTACGCTTTTCGGCAGTTTGTTAGGGTCATAGGTTGTCTACAGTTGGCACGGTGTCAACTGTGCCGTCGTCCATCACTCTAACCCCCGATTTTGCCGCACCTCCGCCGCCGGCGGAGCCGCTGTGGCATGTTCGTGAGACTGCTCCGCCCATGGTCAACCGTAACCTCATTCGCCACCTCGAAGACGATGATCTCGCACATGAACTAGCCTTGCTGGTCCCCGAAGACCAGGCGGAGGACTTGCTGCTCGAAGCGTTAGAGTTGGAACAGCAAGACTACATTCAAGGCAAAATCGTCGACGGCCGGATCGTCGAAATCAACGACGAATGGGCGTTGATGGACGTTGGGTTCAAGAGCGAAGGGACCGTCAACCTCGACGAATGGGGTCCCGATGAAGACCCGCCGAAGGTCGGCGACATCGTCAAGGTCCTCATCGAAGAGATGGAAGACGACCTCGGCGCAGCCGACGACCCCTACGGGATGATTTCGCTGAGCAAGCGAAAGGCCGAGAAGATCATCCAGTGGGAAGCGATGATGGAATCGGTTGCCGAGGGCCAAGTGGTCACCGGCATCGTGATCCGCAAGATCAAGGGCGGCCTGCTCTGCGACATCGGCGTCAACGTCTTCTTGCCCGGCAGCCAGGTCGACATCCGCCGCCCCGGCGACATCGGCGATTTCATCGGCCGCGTGATCCAGGCCGAAGTGCTCAAAATCGACGACACCCGGCGCAACATCGTCATCAGCCGCCGCTCGCTGATCGAGCGTCAGCGCGAGGAAGACCGCGCGTACCTGATGCAAGAACTCGAAGTCGGTCAGATCCGCATGGGGATCGTCAAGAACATCGCCGACTTCGGCGCGTTCGTCGACCTCGGCGGCATCGACGGCCTGCTGCACATCACCGACATGGCCTGGGAACGCATCGGTCACCCCAGCGAAATGGTGTCGATCGACCAGGAAATCGAAGTCAAGGTGCTGCACATCGACCGCGAGAAGCAAAAGATCGCGCTCGGCCTGAAGCAGAAGGACCGCAACCCGTGGGACAACGTCGCCGAGAAGTACCCGGTCGAATCGGTCCACATGGGCGAAGTCGTCAACGTGATGAGCTACGGCGCATTCGTGAAGCTCGAAGCCGGGATCGAAGGTTTGGTCCACATCAGCGAAATGAGCTGGACCAAACGGGTCAATCACCCGAGCGAATTGGTCAACATCGGCGATAAGATCGAGGTCAAGATCCTCAACGTCGACACCGAAGGCCAACAGCTCTCGCTCGGCATGAAGCAGACCCAGCAGAACCCCTGGGACGACGTGCTGGCACGTTACCCCGAAGGGACCGACGTCGTCGGCAAGGTCCGCAACCTCACCAACTACGGTGCGTTCATCGAGCTGGAAGAAGGCATCGACGGCCTGTTGCACGTCAGCGACATGTCGTGGACCCGCAAGATCAGCCATCCGAGCGAACGGCTGGAGAAGGGCCAAGAAGTCACCTGCCGCGTGCTCAGCGTCGACGAATCGCGCCGCCGGATCGCGCTGGGGCTCAAGCAGCTCGACAACGATCCGTGGGACAACGACATTCCCGACAAGTACCAGCCCGGCCAACTCGTCAAAGGCAAGGTCACCAAGATCACCAACTTTGGCGTGTTCGTCGGCCTCGAAGATGGCCTGGAAGGGCTGTTGCACATCTCAGAGTTGGCTGACCACAAGGTCGACAACCCCGAAGAGATGGTCAATGTCGGCGACGAGATCGAAGTCAAGGTGCTCCGCGTCGACACCGACGAGCGGAAGATCGGCCTGTCGCGCAAACGCGTCGACTGGGACGAAGACCGCGAACGCGCCGCCGCAGCCGAAGAAGCGGCCTCCAGCGGCAGCACGGTGAGCCAAGTCGCCGACTCGGAACTCAAGGGCGGCCTCGGCAGCGGCGACGGCCCGCTGTTCCGCACCGGCAACTAGTCGCGGCTGACCACGTTTCAACCTATCGACAGCCCAGCGATCCAGCGATCGCTGGGCTGTTTTCGTTGTGGCCAACCACTTGGTCGCCGACCGCTCCGCCGGTCGGTGCTCTAACCGGTTGCTCGGTTCGATCTTGGTCGCCGACCGCTCCGCCGGTCGGTGCTCTAACCGGTTGCTCGGTTCGATCTTGGTCGCCGACCACTCCGCCGGTCGGAGCTTTCGGCGCCAGTGCGATCAACTTGTAACGCCAACGCGCCAGCGTGCGAGCTCACACTTCCCCCCACCCCCGTTCGATCGGCGGAGCGATCGACCACACTGCCGCCACATCTCGTCTTCTGTGATCCCTATCGCAGGATCAGCCAGCATCTCGTCCTGTCTGCGTCGGGCTTCGACAATAGCCGACTTGGGGAGCGTGATCGGCTCGCGGGATCTTGCAGTCTGGTCCCAGAGTTCCGTTACGAACTGGAGTTTTTCGGAAACCGGCAGGTCGAAACTCGCCTTAACTCATTCGTCGTTTTAGCTGCGGAGCAGCGGCAGAAGGTAGCCCAGGGTGAGGCATGGCGAGCCCGAGGCGAGTCTGCCGTAACCCTGGGATAACGAAGCACGCAAACAAATCCCCGCCTCCCGGATTGGGCGGCTATGCCGCCCAATCCGGGAGGCGGGGAGAGACGAGGCAGGGTGCTGGCCGAACCCAGGGTTGCATCCACGCTCGCCGGAGGCTCGGTGGATTTACCCTGGGCTAATCGCTTTCGTCCCTCCGGGACTGCCAATGCTCATCACCGGTGAACTGGCCAAGCACGCCGCACATTGGCTCCAAGGCCCTTACTCTGATTGATCCTGCCGTATGCCTTGCGAGCAGAGCCAGTCTGCTGACGGCTAGCTTCTACGGGCGAATCGGTCGCCTGAATGGCCTTGAATGGGTAAACTGTAGATTCGCCCCTGGCACTCATTTCGGGCTGTACGGCGTGCGCTCCGCCGCACGCGTCTCACCTCATTGGCTCTCTCGCCTCGCTAGCTTCATCATTTGCCCATGACCGCTTGTCAACACGTGCATCTTCCGCCAGATCAGCGGCTGGCTTTCTCTTGGCGTTGGGTGCTGCTCACCGTGGTGCTGTGGCCGACGACTGGCGCAGTTGCCGCGGAACCGGAACGGGTCGATTTCCAGCGGCAGGTCAGGCCGATCCTGGCGGCAAAATGCTTCACTTGCCATGGGCCCGATGAGGCAGCCCGCGAAGCCGATTTGCGGCTGGACCTGGCGAGCGACGCCCTGGCCGATCGCGGCGGTTACGCGGCGATCCAGCCGGGCGACCACGCAGCGAGCGAACTGTGGCAACGCATCAGCAGCGATGATGAAGACCTGCGGATGCCGCCGCTCGGGCCGCATGAGCCGCTCTCGCCCGAGCAGATCGAGATCCTCGCCCGCTGGATCGATCAAGGTGCCCAGTACGAGCAGCACTGGGCGTTTGTGCCTCCTCGTGCTCCAGCGATCCCAGCAATCGATCAAGCCGCCAGCCCGATCGATGCGTTCATCAACGCTCGACTAGCGGAAGCCGAACTGGAGCCGCTTCCGCCCGCCGATCCCTACACGCTGGTCCGCCGCCTGTACCTCGACCTGATCGGCATCCCGCCGACGCCGCTAGAGGCCGACGCCTTCGTCGCCGATCCGTCACCGCTGGCCTACACACGTCTGGTCGACGCGCTGCTGGCGCGGCCCGAATACGCCGAACGCTGGGCGCGGCCGTGGTTGGACCTGGCTCGCTACGCTGACACCAACGGCTATGAGAAGGATCGCCCCCGCACGATCTGGCCGTATCGCGATTGGGTGCTGGCGGCGCTGAATGCCGACATGCCGTTCGACCAGTTCAGCATCCGGCAACTGGCCGGTGACATGCTGCCCGAAGCCACGCTTGAGGACCGGATCGCCACCGGGTTTCATCGCAACACGATGCTTAACGAAGAAGGCGGGATCGATCCGGAGGAGTTTCGCTTTCATGCGATGACCGACCGCGTGGCGACGACCGGAACGGTCTGGATGGGGCTGACCGTCGGTTGTGCCCAGTGCCACACGCACAAATATGACCCGATCACTCACACCGATTACTACGCCCTGTTTGCGCTGCTCAACGGCGCCGACGACACGGAGCAGGCGGTCCTCGACCCAGCCGTCGCTGAGCGACGAGACCGGCTTGCAGATGAGATCCAGCAGGCCGAAGCGGCGCTGGTGGCAAAGTATCTAGCCGAACCGGTTCCGAGCACACCGGAAGAAAACGCCCGTTCAGCGGACGCTACCGACACGTCAGCGGCCAGCGTGCAAGCCGCATTCGAGCAGTTCATCGCTACCATCCGCAGCCAAGCAATGAATTGGCAAGTTGTGGTTCCTCAGCAGATGAACACGACGTTGCCGATCCTGCGACCGCTCGACGATGGATCGATTCTCGCTTCGGGCGATGTGACCAAACGCGACGTCTACACGCTGCAGTTTGCGGCTCCTGCAGGGGACGAGCCGTTCACCGCGATCCGGCTCGAGGCGCTGCCGCATGAGTCGCTGCCGGCCGGCGGGCCGGGGATGGCGTATTACGAGGGCCGCCGGGGCGACTTCTTCCTCAGTGAACTGCGGATTGTGCACAACGGAGAGCCGGTGAGCCTGCGCGATGCCTCGACCAGCTTTGGCAAGATCAGCATCGGCAGCGGCTCGGCCGATGCCGCCAACGTGATCGATGGCGAAGGCTCCACCGGATGGTCGACCAGCGGGGCCGAGGGAAAGCCGAATCGCTGGGTCGCTCATTTTGAACAGCCGTTCCAGCCGACGGGCCCGTGGACGATCGAGATGGTGTTTGAGCGACATTACGCGGCACCGCTGGGACGCTTTCGTATCGCCCTGGCCGCTCAGCAAGACCCAGCTACAAGCCGCGCAGCAGAGCTTGCTGAGTCCCGGCCGCCCAAGCCCCCGGTGGCAGTTGCCCTCAGCATGGACGCCGATGTCGAAGCCAAACTCTGGCAAGCGGCGCAAGATCCGGCCGCACCGCTGAGCGATGAACTCCACGAAGCGCTCTGCCGCCAATTCATCTCTTCCAGCGAGCTGTTGGCCGAGGCCCGCAAACCGATCGAGACGCTGCGGCAGCAGATGCCCGAGCCGGTCCGCACCTTGGTCATGCGGCAGCGACCGGAAGAAGACGCGCGGCAAACGCATCGCTACCACCGTGGCGAATACTTGCAGCCGCGCGAAGCGGTCGAGCCGGCGATCCCATCCATCTTTGCCGCCGACGACCAGGCGATGCCCAACGACCGGCTGGAACTGGCGCAGTGGTTGGTCAGCCCCGCCAATCCGCTGTTTGCGCGAGTGACCGTGGATCGCGCGTGGCGCGAACTGCTGGGGCGCGGGATCGTCGATACGGCTGGCGACTATGGAACACAGAGCGAGCCGCCGTCGCACCCGGAATTGCTCGATTACCTGGCGGTTGATTTTACCGACAGTGGGATGTCGCTCAAACGCTTGCATCGCCAATTGGTGTTATCCGCTACGTACCAGCGCGGCGCTCAAACGCGACCGGAGTTGCTGGCCCTCGATCCCGACAACCGTTTGCTGGCCAAGGGACCACGGCGGCGGCTCGAGGGCGAGCGGATTCGCGATTCGCTATTAGCGGCCGCGGGGCTGCTGACCCGCAACTGGGGCGGCCCGAGCGTCTACCCACCGCAGCCACAAATCGTCACGGCGCAGGCTTACGGCAACGTTCGCTGGAGCGAATCGACCGGCGCCGACCGCTTCCGCCGCTCGTTGTACACGTTCGCTAAACGCACGGCTCCGTTCGCGGCGCTGAGCGTGTTTGATGGGCCGACGGGGGAGACGTGCCAACCGCGCCGCGATCGCAGCAACACGCCGCTGCAAGCGCTGACGCTGCTCAACGACAGTATGTTTGTCGAAATCGCCCAAGCGCTAGCCGATGACGCCCGTCGCAGCGTGCCTGGCGGTGAGCCCGAACAACTGGCGACTGAAATCTTTCGGCGGCTGGTCACGCGCCCGCCGAGCGACGATGAACTGCAGGCGATTGTCGCCTTTCACAGCGGGCTGGAAACAACCGAGGCCGACGCGTGGATGCTGGTCGCCCGCGCCCTGATGAACTTAGACGAAACGGTGACGTTGCCATGAATCGAGCTACCCTCGCAGATTTAACCCGCCGGCAACTGTTTGCGACCTGCGGCATCGGTGTCGGTAAAATGGCGTTGGCGTCGCTGCTCAGCGGCCAAGCCAACCGCTCCTTCGCGGCCTCGCCGAGCGCTACCGAACCGGCTGCAGGGCTGCACCATCGCGTCAAAGCCAAGCGAGTAATCTTCCTGTTCATGGCCGGAGCGCCGAGCCAGTTGGACCTCTTCGATTACAAGCCGAAACTCGTGGAACTGGAGGGCAAACCGTTGCCGCCATCAGTCATTGATGGCCAGCGTTATGCGTTCATTCAGCCTGATGCAGCGGTGCTGTCGCCACGGTTCCGCTTCGCCCGCCACGGCCAATCGGGAGCGGAGATCGCCGAGATCCTGCCACACACCGCGTCGATCGCTGACGATCTGGCGATCATTCGCACCGTGCACACCGACCAGTTCAATCATGCCCCAGCGCAGTTGTTGATCAACACCGGTGGCCCGTTGCCTGGCCGCCCCGCGATGGGTTCGTGGTTGACCTATGGGATCGGCAGCGAGGCCGATGATCTGCCGGGGTTCGTGGTGCTCAACAGCGGCGGCAACCTGTCCGGCGGTGCCGCGATGTGGGACGCGGGCTTCCTGCCGGGCGAACATCAGGGTGTCCCCTTTCGAAGCGTCGGCGACCCGATTTTGCACATCGGCAACCCGCCCGGAGTGACCCCGCAGACGCAGCGGCAAACACTCGATCTGATCCAACAACTCAATCAGCGGCAGTTGTCGCTAGTCGGTGATCCCGAAATCGCCACGCGGATGGAAGCTTATGAGATGGCGTATCGGATGCAGTCGCGTGCGCCGGAGCTGATGGATTACTCGGATGAAGATGCGGCGACGCTGCAGATGTATGGCGCGGAGCCTGGAAAAGCGTCGTTCGCCAATAATTGCATCATGGCCCGCCGCTTGGCCGAGCGCGGCGTGCGGTTCATCCAACTCTACCACGGCGACTGGGATCACCATTCACAAGTCGAGCAGGGTTTACGGCGCCAGTGCAATCAGGTGGACCAAGCTTGCGCCGCGTTGATCAAGGATCTCAAGCAGCGCGGGATGCTCGATGAAACGCTGGTGATTTGGGGTGGCGAGTTCGGCCGCACGCCGATGGTCGAAGCCAGTGCGGCGCTGGGACGCTCGGGCGGTCGAGACCACCATCCGCAAGCGTTCACGATGTGGATGACCGGTGGCGGCATCCGCACCGGCCAGACGATCGGGCAAACCGATGAACTCGGCTTTCATCCGGTCGAGTCGCCGGTTCACGTGCATGACATTCAGGCCACGATCCTGCACCAACTCGGCATCGATCACGAACGGCTGACGTTCAACTATGCCGGTCGGCCGTTCCGCTTGACCGACGTCCATGGCCGCGTGATCTCCGAACTGGTGTCTTAGGAAGCCGCTGCTTCTGCGATGGGAGCGCCCGCCCCGAGGCGGGGCTCGTCATGGCTTCGGGTGGCACGCTCAGCGCCCGGAGTTGGAGTTCAGCCTTCAGGCTGCCCTGGTTGGAGTCCAGCCTTTAGGCTGCCACGCTCTGCCTGTGGGTGGCACGCTCAGCGCCCCAGCGATGGGCGTGAGCAGCGAACGTAGAGACCGAATCGATAAGACATTCCATGGCTTCCCCGCAATGCCCCCCAGCACGTCCGGCGTTCCTCAGCGACGAGCCACCCAAACGCTACGATGCCGTCGTCGTCGGCTCGGGGCCGAACGGGTTAGCCGCAGCGGTGACGCTGGCGCGTGCCGGCCGCAGCGTGCTGGTGATGGAGGCGGCGGAGACGATCGGTGGCGGTTGCCGAACACAGCCGCTGACGCTTCCTGGATACTTGCACGATGTTTGTTCCGCGGTTCATCCGCTGGCACCACCATCGCCCGTGCTGCAAGCGCTGCCGCTCGAAGACTTTGGTTTGCGGTGGATTCAGCCGCCGATCGCGCTGGCCCATCCGCTGCTCGATGGCAGCGCAGCGGTCTTGCGCCACTCACTGGTTGAAACGGCCGCGGGACTGGGCGTTGATGGCGCGGCCTACACGCGGTTGATGCAACCGTTGGTCGACGCGGGCGACGCGATCATCGAGCACATCCTGTCACCGCTGAGTCTGCCGCGGCACCCGGTGAAACTGGCGCGGTTCGGACTGCGCGGGGTGCAGTCGGCGCAGCGGCTGGCAACCCAGTGGTTTACTCAGCAGCGGGTGCGCGGGATGTTCGCTGGCCTGGCGGCACACGCCACACTGCCACTGGACCGGCCGTTAACCGCCGCGGTCGGATTGATGTTCGCGATCGCAGCGCACCGTGGCGGCTGGCCGATGCCCGCGGGTGGAGCGCAGCAGATCGTGATCGCCCTGCGGCGGTACTTCGAATCGTTGGGCGGTGAAGTGGTGACCAGCGCCCCGGTCTGCAGTCTGACCGACGTCCCGCTGGCGCGAGCGATTCTGCTAGACGTTTCGCCACGAAATCTCTGCCGGATTGCAGGCGACGCATTACCGGCCGCCTACCGACGCAAATTGCAACGATTTCGTCACGGTCCCGGCGTGTTCAAACTCGACTGGGCGCTCGATGGGCCGATCCCCTGGACTTCTCCGCTGTGCAAACTGGCCGGCACGGTGCATGTCGGTGGGACGCTGGATGATGTGGCCGCTGCGGAGCAGGCGCCTTGGGATGGCGAGGTCGCTGAGCATCCGTTTCTGTTGGTCGCTCAGCAAAGTCTGTTTGATGCCAGCCGCGCGCCACAAGGGAAACACACCGGCTGGGCCTATTGCCATGTCCCGCATGGCTCCGAAGTCGATATGACCGAGCGGGTCGAGGCGCAGCTCGAACGCTTCGCCCCTGGATTTCGCAGCCTGATTCTGCAGCGGCAGATCACGTCGCCTGGGGACCTGCAGCAATACAACGAGAACTACATCGGTGGCGATATTTCAGGCGGTGTGATGGATGCCTGGCAATTGATCGCCCGGCCGGTTATAGGGCTCAATCCTTATGCCACGCCCAACCCCAAGCTGTTCCTCTGTTCGGCGTCGACTCCGCCGGGACCTGGAGTCCACGGCATGTGTGGATTCCATGCAGCGACCGCTGCGCTGCGGACGACGCTGCGAAAGTAGGTGAACCGTTTCACAGCCGCACCAGCGCTTTGCCAAGTTTTTTGCTGTGGAACAGATTGATGAACGCTTCGGGCGCGTTTTCGAGGCCATCGGTTACGGTCTCTTCCCACTGGATCGCGCCTGCGCGGATCCAATCGGTCATCTCCTGCCAAAACTGCTGCTGGATGTCGAGATGATCGCGAACAATAAAGCCTTCGATCCGCAACCGTTTTGAAATCACTTTAAAAAGATTGCGGGGACCGGGCTGAGGTTCTGAATCGTTATAAGTCGAAATCATTCCACAAGCGGCAATCCGACCGTAGTTATTCAGATTGTCGATGGCGGCTTCCAGGTGCTCGCCGCCAACGTTCTCAAAATAAACGTCAATCCCCTGCGGGCACAGCTCAGCGAGTTTTGCTGAGAGATTTCCAACGTCGTGATAGTTGATCGCCTCATCGACGCCAGCGACCGACTTAAGCCAGTGGACTTTGTCGTCGGAGCCGGCACTGCCGATCACGCGGCAGCCGCGCTGCTTGGCGATTTGACAAACAATTGAGCCGACGGCGCCGCTGGCGGCCGAGACGAACACGGTTTCGCCCGACTTGATCTGCGCAATTGCGATTAGGCCGACGTAGGCGGTCATGCCGGTCAGTCCCAGCACCCCTAAATAAGCCTGCGGAGGTGCTGCCTGGGCATCGATGACCGAGACATCCTGGCCACCGGACACCCAGTACTCACGCCACCCCGCCATCTGGCCGAGCACAAAATCGCCGACTTGAAAATCACGGTGGTTCGATGCGACGACTTCCCCGACACAGCCGCCCTGCAGCGGCTGGCCCAACTCGAACGGCGGAACGTAGCTTTCGCCTTCACGCATGCGGCCGCGCATATAAGGGTCGACCGACATCCAGCGATTGCGGACCAAGAATTGGCCCTCTGTTGGTTTGGGAACCGGCAATTCCACCAGTTTAAAATTGTCCTGCTGGGGCAGGCCTTCGGGACGCGAGGCGAGCACGATCGCTCGCTGAGTGGACGGGATTTTGCTGGACACGGAGGCATCTCCTGGGTTGCTTGGGGCAAATGTTATTCCGGCACGGTAGGAGCACGTGACTGCTCAGCCATTAAAAACTCCAATAGCACACGTTCGTGCCGGCTCAGCCAGCGCGAGTCACGGGGTCGTAGGCTGCTGCTAAACGCCGTGAACTCGCAGTTGAGAAAACTGTCGAGCAGACGAGGGACGACATAAGAATGACGGCAGACCGTTTTTGTGTTGCCCAGGAGTTCGGCCGCTCCGGTGATCGCCGCGCAGACGATCTGGCGGGGTCGCGCACCGTCGTCGTTGCACACCGCATCAAACAGATGGCCAGCGACCAGCGCTGACGCTTTCCAAGTGCGAAAGTCTTTGGCAGTGATGTCCAGGCCCGACAACCTCCGCAACTCCTGATTGACATGGCTGGCAGCAATCCGGACTAAACGGCCGTCGGCCCCGCGGTATTTGAAGAGGTTCTTACCCGGCAGGGCAGCGTACTGTTGCAGCAGCGAGACCAACAGCGGATCGGTGATGGTGATGTCATGCCATAAGCCGCCCTTGCCGACAAACCGCAGCCGCAGTCCCGCGTCGGTTTCGCGGAGGTGGGTGCGCCGCAATGTCGTCAGTCCATACGAACGATTCCGCCGTGCGTACTCCTCGTTGCCGACACGGATGGCGGTATGATCCATCAGCAGCAGGGCGGCTGCGGCGGTCCGTTGCAAGGTCGGTTCGGTTTCGGCAACCTGCTGCATCAGTTTGCGGCGGAGTCGTGGCAGGATCTGGCCAAAGCTCAACAGTTTGCTGTACTTCTGTTCGGCAGTCGCTTCTTGCCAGCGCGGGTGATAGATGTATTGCTTGCGGCCCAGGTCGTCTCGGCCAGTTGCTTGGATGTGTCCGCGGTGGCTGCGGCAGATCCAAACTTCCTCCCAAGCCGGTGGGATGGCAAGAGCAGCAGTACGCTCAAGGATCGAGTCGGAACGGACCGGCCGGCCGTCGGCATAGAGGTAGGTGAAGCCGCGACCACAACGACGGCGCTGAATCCCTCGGTCCGAGTCGCTGACATAGGTCAGGCCAGCGCGGCGCGCGGTGAGCCGTCCGATATCTTCCTGTGCAGCACTTGCCATCTTAATCGGTTTCCTGCGGCACAGCACCACCTGCTGGATGCACCACCTTGAGCGGCGGGCATCCAGGAAGTGACTGATTGCGTCAGCTTACGGATCGCAGCTCAGTTATCGCTGTGGTGCCGGAGCGCTGGATTCAGGGCTCGTCTCGGTGGCCGCATCGGCCTGTTCCGGGGTTTGGAGGCGATCACCACGCTCGGGCAGATCACCGGTGGTACCGGTATCAACCCCGGCGCCGCTGCCGGCTGCCGCACCGCTGCGAACACCGCGTTCGGGACGAACGGCGCCGTCCGGGCGCACGCGCTCATCGTTGGCACGCACACCGGCGCCACGGCCACGGTTTCCTTCGCGCCGCGTGCTGATGCCGCTGTCGTTGTAATACGCATCGTTGGTCGTGCGCCACTGCGGATCGGCCATGTTCGGCCAATTGTCATTGTCGAATCCCGGAGCGTTTTCGAATTGTTGGGCCGTGGCGTTGAGCAACAAGTGATAATTGTCATCGTCGGTCCGCTGCAGCCGGAAGGCGTTCCACGGCACGGCGTACAAGCTACCACCTACGCCCAGCACACCGCCGGACTGCAGCGCGGCATAGCGGACTTGGCCGGTCTGCAGGTCGATCACCAGGTCGTCGATGGTGCCGAGGTCTTCATTCTGGGCATTGCGAACTTCCATCCCGTCGAGATCGCTGGCACGCATCGCCGGGCCGCGTTGCCCGGCCTGGCGGCGGCCGGGCTGATCGGCCTGGGCCTCCAGCGTCTGGGCCTGACCGGTTTGGGGTTGGCCGGCTTGCGGCGTGGCGGCACCGGGGTTTTGTTGAGCCAGCGCAGGGGCTGCCAGCAGCGCTAATGTGCTCATCACACCAAAGATTGTCTTACGCATTTCGCTATCTCCATGTTGACTGACCGGTGGACGTTCGACCCGGACGTCGCCGACGCAGCGGTTGGCTAAACCACACGTTCGATCGATCGAAATCAGTGCACCGGTAAACGGGGGTTGCTCGGCAATCGAGCGCAACTGAAACCTTGAGCGGCAGCAAAACCTGGGCCAGGGCAGACACAGCGGCTGCTGAGCGAACGTCTAACGTTTTTTCCAGCCCGTCCAGTAACGCTCGTAGCGGCGGGCGAAACTGGCTTTGTCTTCAGCAAACAACTTCTTCCCCAACCGAAAACAGCGGCGTTGCAGCCGCTGGCGGCGCCGGTCCAGCAGGCCGAGCAGCGCAGCGACTGACTCGGAGCCGCCGAACTGCGCGGGGTTCTCAAGCAACTGCTGACGAAGCACCGCCAGGTCATGGTCTTCGCCGAGCCAGTCACCCAAACGCCCCGCTTCATCGCTGCGGGCTCCCAGCATCACCGGCCAGATCGCTTTCAACAGACGGCACTGGTGGCCGTGGTACTTCACATCCTTGCGCCACAGGTGGAGGGCCTCGACCGTCCGCTGAGCTTGCGCCTTGCGCAGCGCCCGCCGCGCTCGGGTATAGGTCTGTTGCCAACCTCCCAATGCGTCCCATCCTTCGCGCTTCAGCGACCACTGGCCGACTCGCGCTTGAGTGGCGACCAGCCGCTGACGGACCGTCTGCAGTGCCGTGTCAACGTTTGGGCCATCACCGCTCAATTCGTGATGCGCCTGCTCAAGTCGCTCGCCGATGCTGTGAAACCGCTCGTCGCTGGCGCCGGCCCCCGCGACCAGAGATCTGAAAGTCTGCAGCGAAATGTCGGCATCGCGAAGATGCGAGAGCAGACGCGCCGTCTCGCGGAGCGACGCATTTTCGGACTTGTAGGTCTTGCCCAACACCGGCCGCACCAAGCGCAGCAAGCCTCGCAGCTTCTTGCAGCGTTTGCGAACCTGGTGGACCTTGCTCGCTTGGTCGAGTTCCGCGTTGTCGATCTCGCCAATCGCCCGCTCGAGCTGCTCGCAGGCAATTCGTCTCAGTCCGTCGCCTGTTGTTTCGATTCGTTTGAATTGGAAAGCCATGGCGATCGCTGCGTTCATCCGCGGTTGGTGGTCTGCCCGCCTGTCCAGCGGTTGCAGGCATTCTTCCTGCCGCGCAGAGCGATGGCAAGTGCGCGAGCCGGTTAGGAGTTTGCAGGTTTTTGGGGTTCGCGCTCTGCTCCTCACGCCGCATCTGTTAGAATGGCTGACGCTTCGACCCACCCATCGAGGACCCGCCTACCGTGTTGAAAGCCTCCCTCCTGCCGATTCTGTGCGCCGCCGGATTGAGTTTAAGCCACTGTTCAGCCTTGGCTGAGCAGGCGAGCGAACCGGATCCGACGTTCTTCGAATCCAAAGTCCGCCCGCTGTTGGTCGAGCACTGCTATGACTGTCACGGGTCCGATCAACAGGAGGCCGAACTGCGCGTCGACAGCTATGCCGAAATGCTCGCCGGCGGCATTTCCGGCCCCAGCGTCATCCCCGGCAATGTCGAAGAGAGTCTGTTATTGGCAGCGGTGAGCTACCGCGACGAAGCGCTGCAAATGCCGCCCGACGGCAAGTTGAGCGATGAACAGATCGCGGTGCTGACGCAGTGGATCGCGGGCGGGGCGCGGCATCCCGAGGAGTCGCAGCCGCCCTCGGTGACGCCGCGCAGCGGCAAGTTGGATCTCGAAGAAGAGCGAAAGTTTTGGGCGTTTCAGCCGGTCCAGCGACCTAAAGTCCCGCAGTTCGACTCCGCTTGGGTCGAAAACCCGATCGACGCCTTCATCCGCGCCGGACTGGACGCTCAGGGCCTGACCGCGGCACCGCAAGCCGACAAACGGACTTTGATCCGCCGCGCGACGTTCGACCTGATCGGTCTGCCGCCGACGACGGAGGAAGTCGAAGCTTTCTTGGCCGATTCTTCACCGAATGCATTTGCACGCGTGATCGATCGCTTGCTCAGCTCCGAGCACTACGGCCAACGCTGGGGACGGCACTGGCTGGACGTCGCCCGGTATGCCGATTCCAACGGCTTGGACGAAAACATCGCTCATGGAACCGCCTGGCGATATCGAGACTACGTCGTCGATGCCTTTAACGCCGACAAACCTTACAGCCGTTTTGTCCTCGAACAGGTCGCTGGCGATCTGCTCGTTGCCCAGCAGCAGCAGAGCGCTGCGGAGCCCGCGGGCGGCGCGGAACCGGCGGCGGTCACTCCGCTGAGTCCCAGCGAGGTCGAAGCTTTGGTCGCCACCGGCTTCCTGGTCCTCGGTCCCAAGGTGTTGGCCGAAGGCGACCAGGACAAGCTGCAGATGGACATCATCGATGAGCAGATCGACACCCTGAGCCGCGCGGTTGTGGGCATGACCTGGGGCTGCGCACGCTGCCATGACCATAAGTTTGATCCGATCAGCATTGAGGATTACTACGCGCTGGCAGGCATCTTCAAAAGCACGCAGACGATGGAGTCGCTCAAGCGAATCGCGAAGTGGAATGAAAACGTGATCGTGACCGCGGAGCAACTCGTCTCCCTGCACACAGGCGGCGAAGTCGACGTGGCGAAGTTGCCAACGGCGATGGGGGTGCAAGAGGGCGAAGTGGCCGACACGCGGGTACACGTCCGCGGCAGCCACTTGACGCTCGGCAAAACGGTCCCGCGCGCATTGCCGGCCGTGCTGGCGCCGGAAGAACCGCTAGAACTCGACGGTTCGCAGAGCGGCCGCTTGCAACTGGCCCGCTGGCTCGCTTCGGAGGACAACCCGCTGACCGCGCGGGTGATCGCCAACCGTCTGTGGCGCTGGCACTTCGGCAAAGGCCTGGTCTCCACGCCCGATAATTTTGGACTACTCGGACAACCGCCGAGCAATCCCGAGCTGCTGGACTGGTTGGCAGCAGAGCTCGTCGCCAATGACTGGTCGCTCAAAGCGATGCACCGGCAGATCATGCTCTCCAGCACTTATCAGCTCAGCAGCGAGTTGCACGAGGATTCGGCGGCGATCGATCCGGATAATCGTTATCACTGGCGCGCCGAGATCCGCCGGCTCGAAGCAGAAATCATCCGTGACGCGATGCTCGCGGCCAGCGGTACGCTCGACAAACGGATGGGTGGCTCACTGCTGCACGTCGAGAATCGCGCGTTTTTGTTCGACCACACTTCCAAAGATACGACGTCCTACGACAGTTTCGTTCGCTCGCTCTACCTGCCGGTGATCCGCAACAACTTATACGACGGGTTCTCCTTATTTGATTACACCGCGGCCGATGTTCCCAATGGCGACCGCGAAACCTCCACCGTCGCGACCCAGGCCTTGTTCCTGATGAACAGCGAGCTGGTGCTGGGTTCAGCGGCGGCGCTGGCCGACCGCGTGCGCGCGGAACATCCAGACGACGACCAAGCCGCGGTGCGGGCGCTCTACCAGCGAGCGCTGAGCCGCCAGCCGAGCGAGCTGGAAAGTCGGCGCCTGCTGAGCTTCATCCAAGCGTTTGAACAACACCTGCAGCCGTCGGAGAGCGCCGACGATCCCGGCCGCGCCGCGTGGGTAGCTGCCTGCCAAGCCATTTTGGCCACCAACGAGTTCATCTACGTGAAATAGGAGGTTGGTTTGTCCCTTAGCCGACGATGCATGCTCCGCAATTCCGCCGCGGGATTCGGAGCCCTGGCAGCCTACGCGATGCTGCAACAAGACGCTGCCACGGCACACGCGGGCGAAGCCGCGACCGCCCCCTACCACTTCGCCCCCCGCGCCAAACGGGTGATCTTTCTGTTCATGAAAGGTGGGCCGTCGCACGTCGATACGTTTGACTACAAACCGCAACTGCAGAAAGACGATGGCAAGCCGCTGCCGTTTGAAAAACCGCGCGTGCAGTTCGCCGCCACCGGCAATCTGTTGGGCTCACCCTGGAAGTTCAAACCTTATGGCCAGTCGGGCATTCAGGTCAGCGAGCTGTTCCCGCACGTCGCTGAACTGGTCGACGACATCTGCTTTCTCAATTCGCTGCACGGCACCAACGCCGCGCACGGCGGGGCGCTTTTGAAGCTGCACACCGGCAGCGACAACTTCGTCCGGCCGAGCATGGGTTCGTGGATCCATTACGGACTGGGGACGGAAAACGAGAACCTGCCCGGGTTCATCACGATCTGTCCGACGCTCGCCCACGGCGGGGTGAAGAACTGGGGCTCAGCGTTCCTGCCCGCGGAACATCAGGGCGTGCCGTTGGGCGTCGCCAGCCAGCCCTCGTCGACGGCCAAAGTCCGGTTCATCGATAACCCCCAGTGGTCGCGCGACGCGCAGCGGATGCAGCTCGATCTGATCAACGAGATCAATACCGATCAACTCGCGGCGTTGAAGCATGAGCCATCGCTCGAAGCGCGGATCAAGTCGTTTGAGCTCGCGTTTCGGATGCAGAACGAGATGCCGATCGTGCAGGACTTCAGCAGCGAAACCGCAGCTACGCTCCAGATGTATGGGCTCGACAACCCGGTGACTGAAGACTTCGGCCGCCAGTGCCTGCTGGCGCGGCGATTCGCCGAACGCGGCGTGCGGTTCATCCAGGTCACGCACAGCAACACGAAAGTGCAATGGGACCAGCACGGTGACCTCAAAAACGGGCATGAACAGAATGCCGCCGAAGTCGATCTGCCGATCGCTGGACTGCTGCGGGATCTCAAGCAGCGCGGCCTGCTCGAAGACACGCTGGTGCTGTGGGGCGGCGAGTTTGGCCGCACCCCGGTGGCCGAAGGCACCAACGGCCGCGACCACAACCCCGACGGGTTTACGATGTGGATGGCCGGCGGCGGTGTCAAAGGTGGCATCCAGTACGGTGCCACCGATGAGTACGGGTACTATGCTGCCGAGAACAAGATGCACGTGCACGATCTGCACGCCACGCTGCTGCACTTGCTCGGGCTCGATCACCTGCGGCTCACCTACCGCCACGCCGGCCGCGACTTCCGCTTGACCGACGTGTTCGGCAAGGTTCACAGCGAGATATTTGCGTAAGTTGCGGGTGGAACTCGTCGTACCAGGGCCGCAGGCCCGGCACATTCTCTGCCGGGTCCCGTGAGGGCCCGGTAACAGGGACACCCAAGAGACACCAGGCCCGCAGGGCCGATACAGGCAGGTCGCTGCGGTGAATCTGTGTCGGTCCTGCGGGCCTAAGAGTCCTGGCTGCTGCGTCAACCGGAGCCTGACGGCTCCGGCAGTAGATGTGTCGGCCCTGTGGGCCTGAAAGCCCGTCAGCCCCATGTGTTTGGGCACGCCTTACAGATGCCGGTCAGCAAAGTCGAGGTACTGCGTCCAGTCGTAATCGGTGACGTCGTGGCCGCCGGAACGAATGTGATAACCGATCGTGCCCGAGCGAATCGCTTGATCGATCGGCGGCAGTTCTTGCGGCGGCGCGCTGCCGCCGAGCCCATTGGTTCCCAGCAGCCGATAGACCGGATCAGCGTGCACGGTCGATAAGAACTCGCCCTTGGGATCGGCCCAGCGATCTTCAACGGCGCTGGCCACATAAACCGCCCGCGGTGCAATCAGCGCAATCAACTGGTGGTGGTCGACCGGCAGCGCGGCTTCGTTCTCGTTGTAGTCGCTGTGACGGCCGCAGAACCAGTGCGGGAAGGCGGTGTTGATTCGGCCCACGGTTTCGCCATAAGCACGGCGGCTCAGCGCCGCCCCGCCGCAGCCCGAATTGTTGCTGATCACCAGCTTGAACCGCGGATCGGTCGCTCCGGCCCAGAGCGCCGTCTTGCCCAGCCGCGAGTGCCCGAACACGCCGACGCGCGAGCCGTCCACGTGCTCGTCCTGCTCTAAGTAATCGAGCGCTCGGCTGAGCCCATAAGCCCAGGCGGCGATGCTGCCCCAGCGTTCCGGCTGCGGCACGCCGGCTTCCCAGCGTTTGAAGGCGGCGTGGATTCCATTTTCAAATCCGTCATGAAAATCGGGATCGATGTCGCCGTAGTAGATCGTCGCCAGCGCATAGCCGCGATCGATCAGCATCTCGACCGGCCAGTTATTCGCGGCACTGCCGCGGCCCGCTTCGCTCGCCCGGTTTCCATCGGTCGTCCCGTTGCGTCCTTCGCGGACCCAATTGGCGGTGATGCTGATCGCCGGATCGGGATCAACGGTATGGTTGCCCCCAAAGTTCAGTCCGAGGATCGCCGGCGCCGGCTGCGACGCTGACTTGGGCGTGTAGAGCAGCATCCGCATCGTCACCGCCCGAGTCGACGGGCCGATCGTGATGTCGATCTCGCGGCGCACCGCCTTGCCGCCGACCGCATCCTCGGCGGAGCTGACCAGTTGGTGGCGGATCGGAACCGGATCAGGGCTGCGACCAAAAACGTGTCGCTCAAACAACGCGAGCGTTTCTGGCCGCCGGACCTGGTTCCAAGTTTCCGTGTCGCGAACCGGTTTGCCATCCTGCGTCACCAGCGGATCGGGCAACTCATACTGAGGAACCTGCGATTCGTCGTAATTGGGAACGAAGTTTTGCGCCGCAGCAGCGGGAGCCAACAACGTGCAGGCGATCACCATTGGAAGCTTGAGGTTCATGATGGGCCACAGGTACGGGGAAGGTACGAAAGGGGTAGCCGCGGCGCTGGCAGCGCCGAGTGGCGGCGGCGCCCTCAAGATAATCCAAAAGCGCCCTCGCCGTTACCGGAAGAACGACTCCAGCAACCGCAGCATCGCTTCCACCGCGGAGAGCGAGGCGGTTTCATTAGCGGTGTGATAACCGGTCGTGGGCACCTGCAGCGTCGTCCCGGTGATCTGGCCATGCGTGGCGACGATCAACCGGCCCAGTTCGGTTCGCCCCAGCGACAGCGGCTTTTCACGCACCGCGTTGAGGCTTTCCACATACAAATCCTTGTGGCTGTAGGTGATCCCCAGTTCTTGACAGCGCCGCTGCACCTCCGCGGTCATCTCGCGGCTGAACACCGCGCTGGCGTCCTTGTGTCGCAGCACCAGTTGCTGAGCATCGGCCGCTTCGGTGTTTGGATACGGGCTGGTGTCGAGCACCAGCAGCCGCTCGGTGGTTTTCTCTTCGCGTTGGAACCATGCCAGCGCGTAACGCCAACTGCGACCGGCCTCTTCTTCGGCCGTGAACAGCGCGGTCCCCTGAAAGCCACGGCGAAACAGGTAGATCATCATCGCTACGGAGACGACATTATCGAGCTGCGCGGAGATATAGCCGTCGTTGATCGACAGGCGGTCGAGAAACGAAATCGGTGTCCCCGGCTGCAGGTGCTCAAGCCCATCGACTTCGAAGATCAAGTTGCGGCGATGCGGGCAAACAAAGCTGTTGGTGATCGTCCCTTGGCCCAGGTAGGTACCGATGTAGGGCATGTGCCCCTGAACGCGCTGGCCGTGAAAGCGATCCTGGATCGTTTCGATCATCTGTTCCGACACCGAGTCGCCGGTCAACTCGCTCTGGTTGCTAGCCGTGAACGCCGCGTATTGAAACTCATTCGGCCCGGTACAAACCAACCCGTGGCGATCGATGTGCCCTGACAGGATCAAGCTATCGGGATCGGTGCCGCGCGCCACCAGCACCCCTTTGTAGGACTGCAAGTCGAGTTCGACCTCTTCGAGTTCGCGACGGACGATTCGCAAGAACGCGTCCTCGGCGCCGACGACCGCCGGTTCGCGGACCAAGTGCCGCAGGATGTCGAGATACTCTTCCAAGTCCGGCGGGGCGAGTTGGTCGTCCGTGGCGACCGATTGGCGATTCCTGGCCGCATCTTCTGAATCCGTCACCAGAGGCCTTTCCTTTTTCGACAGCAAAAACGTTTCGATCTGCGGCATGCAAGTCACACACCGATGCGGACGTGGGTTGCCCTGAGCTAACCGCAGCAGCCGCACGCGCACCGGGTCCAATCGCTTATCCGGGATCAGACCGCTTCACCCTACCGCGCCCAGGGCAGATCATCTAGCGGCGCAGCCCACCGCCGCGCAAATGTCCGGCGCTGGTTTCGAAGTATCGCTGGCGACGGATCGCGGTCGAGTCCTGGGCGGCGACGGCTGCCGCTTGTTGGGCGTCCCGCAAGTCGGCAAGGTTCGCAGCGCAGTAGCGGCAACCGGCCTGCTGCAGATGAAACTCGATGTAGGCGGCGAGCGGCTGATCGAGCACGCCGAGCAGGTATTGGCCCAACTCCGCGCGGCCGGGGCACGACAACCGGTTGCGGCGCCAGATCACGCCGATGCTGTGCAGCCCCGCGTCTTGCCTCCCGATCACCACGGTCAGCCGCTGTCGCAGTTCCACATCCTCGCGCAGCCGCCGCTCGATGTCGGCCAACTGCTCAATCGGCAACGCCTCATCGAGGTAGGCGCTGAGTTGGGCGTCGGTCGGCTGGGCGTCGCGCGGCTGCATGATTTGGGTTGGGGACTGACGATGAACTCAACAAGCGTTCTACGAAGCCGGCTGAGCCTGTGCTGTTGGCTGTGCCGGATCGGCTTGAGGTGCGGCGGCCGGTCCGGACCCGGCCTCCGGCTCGGCGACTTCCGTAGGCCAGGGCGGGATCACATTCCCTTCAGGACCGCGCGGGTTACTCGGGGTGGTCCCGCGCAGCGAGGCGACGAAGGCCGACACCAAGATCTGCTCGTTCAAATGCAGCTTATCACGCCACGGCGGCATCGCCCCCGCAGCAGCGCCATTCTGGACCACTCGCAACAGGTCGCTGATGGTGCGCGTGTTCTTGTAGTGTTCATCGGTGAGATTCGGGCCGACCAGCCCACCGCCATCGATCCCATGGCAGGAGACGCAGTGCGTGCGGTACACCGACTCGCCGACGCGCACCCAGCGGCTGTCATTCATCATCCGCACGAGCGTCGCTTCGTCGGGACGCAGCTCACCGATTTCGGCGAACTGCAACCGCATGTTTTCAGCCAGCGCTTGGTCATACTGCTCGACCGCGCTGCGTCCGGGTGCGCCGAGATGGAACACCTGCAGGTACAGCACGCTGAACACGACGGTGCCGGCGAACAACCCCTTCCACCACGCCGGTGGTGGGTGATCAAGGTGCTCGATGCCATCGTATTCCGGTCCGTTGGGCGGCAACTCGTCGCCGACAGGATTTACTGGATCAGTCGCCATTGGATATTCCTCACTGCGGGTCACTCGGTGACGCTCTCGCTTTGTGTGTCAGTCGTTTCTGCTGCTGGCGCCGCTGCGGCTTCGGCCGGACGATTGAGATCGACACCCAACCGCTGCAAGTAGGCGATCAGCGCCACGGCTTGCGAGTTCAGCACCAGCAGTTGGCCGTGCTTGACCGGGCCGCCCTGGCTGACGATCTCAGCCGCAATCTCTTCGGCCTGACGCCGCGCCAGTTCCGGTGCCTCGTCCAGTTCGCGATCATAGGGAACACCCATCCGGTGCGCAGCCGCGACCCGCTCAGTCGCTTTGTCAAAATCGAGTTCGCGGCCCAGCAGATGTTCGAAGCTCGGCATCACCGAACCAGGAGACACGGTTTCAGGATCTTCCAGATGCTTCCAGTGCCAGGCGCTGCTCTGCCGGCCGCCGACCCGCGCGAGGTCCGGCCCGATCCGCCGTTTGCCCCACTGGGCCGGACTGTCAAAAGCCGACTCGCCCGCTTGGCTGTAGTCGCCGAACCGATGCGTCTCGGGCACCAGCCGCCGGACCATCTGCGAGTGGCAGTTGTAGCAGCCTTCGGAGACATAGATGTCGCGGCCGACCAGTTCCAGCGGCGTGTACGGATTGACCGTATCGATCGTGGGCACATTGCCGCGGACCAGGAACACCGGCAACAGCGCCAATAGGCTGGGGATCCCAACGGCCAACAGCACCATCGTGGCAAACTTCAGCGGCCGCCGCTCCCACCGCTGGTGCCAGCCGAACCGCGACCAGGCTTCTAGCCGCTTGGCGAACTCCAACACCGGCTTGTCCGCCAACGGGCTCGTGAGGCTTGCGGGAGCCGGCTCGTCGCCGCGGCCGATCCGCGCCGCCGATAGCGCCGGGGTGTCGTAGACCGCCGGTTTCCGCGCCCAGGTCATCACCAGATTCAAGCCCAGCATCACCGCACCGAGGAAGAAGACGCTGCCGCCGATCAATCGCATCCACCAAAACGGAATCGTCCGTTCGAGTGTCTCGAGGAAATCGGGGTAAGCCAAGCGGCCGGTGTCATCGAGCGACTGCCACATCACACCTTGCAAGATGCCCGCCGCGTAGGTCGGGACGATGTACAGCAACACTCCGACGGTCGCCAGCCAAAAATGGAGCGTTACCCACTGCGGATTCCACAGCTTCGTCTGGAACAACCGCGGCATCAGCCAGTACAGCATGCCAAACACCAGCATCCCGTTCCAACCGAGCGTGGCTGTATGGAGATGCGCAATCGTCCAGTCGCTGTAATGCGCCAGCGCATTGAAACTCTTGATACTCAGCAGCGGCCCGCCAAGCGTCGCCAGTGCATAGAACACCAGCGCTGCGTAGAAGAACTTCTGCACCGGATCGGTGATCCCCGTCTGTCGCCCCTGGCGGAGCGTCAACAGTCCATTGACCAGTCCGCCCCAGTAAGGCATCCACAGCATCACGCCAAACAGCATGGCAATCGAACTGAGCCATTCGGGCATCGCCGAATAGTGCACAAAATGCGGCCCGGCCAGCACGCACAAAAAGACCAACGACCAGAAGTGTGCGACGCCCAGGCGGTAACTGTAGATCGGTCGCTCAGCCACCTTGGGGACAAAATAATACATCAGCCCGAGGAACGGCATGATCAGCAGAAAGCCGATCACGTTATGCCCGTACCACCACTGCAACACCGCATCTTGAACACCGGCAAACAGTGGCGAGCTCTGCCAGAGCCCCAGCGGCGCGACCAGGTTGTTGACGACATGCAACAGCGAGAACGTCACGATCGTGGCGATGTAGAACCACAACGAGATGTACAGCCGCGGTTCTCGCCGCCGGGCCAGCGTCATGAAAAAGTTGACACCAAAGCAGCCGATCCACAGCACCGCCAGCGCGATGTCCAGCGGCCACTGCATTTCCGCATACGCCTTTCCTTGGGTGATCCCTAGCGGGAAGGTCGCTGCGGCCACCAGGATCAGCGCTTGCCAGCCCCAGAAGTGCAGCCGCCCCAGTCCGTCGCTCCACATCCGGCTCTTGCACAGCCGCTGCGTGCTGTAGTAAATGCCCGCGAAGATCGCGTTGCCAGCGAACGCAAAGATCGCCGCGTTGCTGTGAACAGGGCGGAGCCGACCGAAGCTCAGGAACTCAGCGTTGGGGCCGAGTTCATAAAACAGCTTGGGCATCACCATCAACAGCGCAATGAGCAGGCCGACGAGCATCGCCAGCGCCCCCCAGAGGACGGTCGCCCACGCGAACATCCTCACGATCCCATCGTCATAGCGATAGGTTTCCAGTTCGCCTGGCGGCGATTCATGAACCGATGCGGTTTCTGATCCCGTGACGGCGGTGGCCATCTTGGCAGGTCCCTGACGCAGGAAACGGATGTGGAGAACCTCGTCCTCTTCAAACCACTAGCTTAGCAGATGTCATCCCGGCTGTGATCTGTGAAGCCTCGCGGTATTTTGGCGCAGTCGACCAAGTGCAGTTGGTTGAATCGTCCCCTGGGCGTCTGCACCGGCTGCATGAACACGATCACCGATCCATCGGGCGAGAAAACACAGCCGTGATGCGTTGGCCCGGCCGCCGACGGCCGCCGCGGCGTCAACCGCTCGACGCGCCCGTCCTCAACGTGCACCAGCATCACGCTGCCGTCGGCAGCGTAGGTGACTTTCGAACCATCGGGATGCCAGGTGAAGGCTGATGTCGGTTGGTGAGGTCCGCGGGTCACCACCCGCGGCTCACCTCCGTCGCAAGGCACGGTGCAGAACTGAACGAGGCCATCATCGTCACGCAAGTAGCAGCCGATTTGCCGTCCATCCGGCGAACTGACCGCCCAGTGCCGCGGCCCGGCGAGCCCCGGAAAGCGGCGTCCACCCGTATCGCTTAACCGCCGCAGACGGATCGCCGCAGGGGCGCCGGGCCGGGTCCGCAGCGTTCCCGCCAGCGGCTGATCTCCCGGTCGCACCAACGCCCGCAGGTTGTCCGGCAATTCCACCACATACAGCTCCACCCGCGGCTGCCCGTCGTCACCGCGCACCGTTGCCTGAAACGCAATTCGCTGTTGGCGTCCCACCCACGCCTCACCGGTCGCCATCAGGATCTCGTCGCTCCCCGGCCGCGGCGCATCGTTCAAAGGGGTCACACACACAGTGAATCCCAACCCGTCGTGATTGCGGCGGTGTGACCGAGGGACAACCACCGGATGATCGAGCAGCGTGACCGCCAGCGCGCGGCGGTTGGGCTGGGCCAGCGGATCGGCCGACGTCGCCAACACATGATCCTCATAAGTGCTGAGGATCGCCGTCGCATCGGAGTTGAAGGTGTGCAGGTGCGTCCCACCGCGCAGCGCCCCGGCGGTGTAGGGCGCCACGATGTCGCGGGCGTCGAGCGTCTGGGCGAATCCCGGACGGCCGGTGGCCCCCACCGCACCGCGGCGATGCCACGCGCAGTACCGCCACCCCTCATCGGGCTCTTCGTCGCCATGGATGAAGACATAGCGGTCGTCGACAGGGCTGCACGTCGGCACGCCGCAACAGGCACCGCGCGAGGCGCGATAAAGCTGCTCCACGCGCCCCGACTCGATCATCACTCGCTCGATCACCTGGCCATCAAAGCACGTCTCATCGTCGCGCAGGTCGTAGAGGATCGAAGCGCCATCGGCCGACCAGCAGCCGCGATTGGCGATCGTGTGCCCATGAGCCGCCGTCGTCAGTTGCCGCACGCGGCCCATCAATCCAGCTTTCATTGTAGACGTCCTTGGCGCGCCTGCCGTCGGCGGTGGCACGCCCCTGAGGAATGAAGGGGGTGGCGGGGCAACGAAGCAGCACGGAACATAATATTCGGTAAAATTCCATCAGCCGGCACGCGTTGGCGTCCGGTTCTCATGAGCAATGAGCCGCACAGAGCGGCGACCGATTTGACCCAAAGAATTATCCAGAGTTTCTTATAGGGTGACGATTGAATGTCGCATCGATTCGGAAGCTGCTTCCATCGCTCACGCCCATCGCTGGAGCTCTGAGCGTGCCACCCAAAGGCAGAGGCGTAGCAGCCTAAAGGCTGGACTCCAACGCAGGGCTCTGGGCGCACCACCCGAGCCGTCGAGCGATGGCTTCAGTCAACGCTTTTCGACCACGATCAACATCCTCAGCCCGGTCCAGCGGGCCAGCCACTGCGGCAGGCAGCGGTACTCCCAAGGGTGCAACGCCGCAATCAACCGGGACGGCAACAAACTGTGATAGCTGAATCCACCGGTGGCCGGGTAGAGCAACGCGTCACTCCACTGCACCTTGTGAACCCGGCATTCGGGAATCAGTTGCTCCAGACGCCGGCGCCCGCGGGCGAACAACAGGTGCGCGGTCGCCATGTTGGCGTAGGTAAAACCCTCGTTTTCCGGTTCGGGCTCCTCGGCACGGTCAAAGAAGTCGACGCCCAGTTCCACCGGCTCGTGATGGCAAACGCGCCACACGATTCGCGACCAGGGCGTGATCGCCGGCTCGAGCAACACGATCCGCCCGCCGGATTGCAGAGCGCGGACGGCGCTACGCAGAAACGCGATCGGCCGCGGCAGGTGGTGCAAGCAGTCGATCATCACGAAATTGCCGATCGAGCCTTCCGCGAACGGCAACGCGCGGGCATCGAGCACGCGATCGATCCATGGCCCCGACTCGATCACATCGGTGGCCTGCGCCGCTGGATAGTAGCGTTTGAAGTTGCCGCAACCGGAGCCGATTTCCACGACCGGCTGCCGCTCGGCCAGTTCCGCCACGATCCGCGCAAACCACTGCCGATAAACCGCACGCAACCCCGGCTTGCGGTCCCAAGCGGCGACCTGATCGCGCAGTTCATCGCTGTAGTCGTTAGCAATCGGTTTAGGCATTGTGGCGGCAAACATTCTTATAGGCGAGATAGGATATGAACTTGTACAGACCTGTTTGACTACGGGAGGCGTCGTCCAAAAATGCCGAGGCTGCCGTCGATTTCAACTACCATCGTACCGGTTTGAACCTCGGTTTGATCGCCGGGCAGGAATAAGATTTTGCTCATTCCGCTGCGAAGATCATAAACCTGATCGAACCGAAACGGCGGCTTGGGCAGCCGCGATAACAGGTACGCTTCGCTACCGACCCCTGAGATTTGCAGCTCGCGTTGCCATTGCATCACGGTCAATTCGGCACCGCCCAAATTGCCGACGCTCACGCCCGGACCGCGCATTCTCCAGTCGACTTGGAGCCAATCGACATCGCCGTCAACGCCCGAATCTTGTACCCATTGTCCCTGGATCACTTTGGCCGCTGCCATGTCGGCCGGCGGACCCAACTCGGGATGAGCTCCATCGGCGACGCTTGCAGCGTGGCCAACCCAGCGATGCGCCAGTGCCGGGCCCGCCAAAGCGATGCCGATCACCGCGACCAACAGCCCCGCCAGCGGCCAGGTGTCGCGACCGAAGTCATATCGTATGGGAGCCATGTCGCCAGGTTTTGATGCGGCTAATCCCGTGGCCAGCCAGGCCAGTGCCGCGGGCCAAGTCGCCATCAAAACCCGCATCCCACCATCCAAATAGACAAACGGAATCGATGTGGCACAGCCGACGAAGATCGCTGACCACAATCCCCAGTCGTGCCGGGAGCCACAATTCCACTGACGCCACAGGGCCAACAGCGCTAACGTCGCCAGAAATAAAACCTGCGGTATCAAGAGTGGTGATTGGACATCCATATTCGAACGCGATGTGCTCCCGACCAAGAACCGCGGTAGGTCGACCGTAAACCGCACCACACCCTTGAGCAGCTCCCCTAAAAAAACTTCGGGCTGGCTGCGGATCAGCCGAAATCCTTCTTGGTAAAGAAAGGTGGCAACCGCCTTCTCATTCGGCAATGCATCCAATTGCTCTTGGTATTGATCAATCACCTCGGACCAAGACTGGCCGCTGGCAAGACCGGCAAATGTATAAGCAAAATTAGAACCCGTGAGATTGGTTTGCGTGCCATAGAGACGTGACAGCAGTGGGCTCACGGCCATCATCGCAGCGATCATTAAGGAAGCCAGCGCCAATAACACCGTCCGCTCCCGCCATGTTCGGCCCCAGGAACCGGCGCACAGCAGCAGCGCCGGCAGCACGAATAGCGCTCCCGGTCGCGCGGCCTGGGCCAACGTCATCGACCCCAGCCCAAGCATCCCGCTGGCGATGCTGCCGGTACGGATTTGTCGCAGCAGCCCCACCAGGGCGAGCGAACCCAGTGCAAAGCCCAGCGGTTCGGATAGCGTGGTCGCGAGAAACAAGCGACCGCAGCCCCACAACAGCGCTAGTGCCGCGATACCGGCATATCGACCATATGAGAGTGCGACTTCACGCGCAGCCCAAGCGGCAGCGAGAGCCACAACGACCGCCTGTAGCCATTTTGCCAAGTCAACATTCCAGCCGCTGCCGATCAGACGCATCGCGAATAACGTGGCGTTGATCGGTCGCCGCTGGTTCCATTCATCTAAGGTTCCCTCGGCCAGCAGATGGTAGGCGCCGGCAAGGTATCCGGCCGCATCCGAGTACGCCGCCGCCGAACAAAACGGGCTCGAGATTTCAACGGGCGACCAAGGATGCGTCGCGCCGACTCCCCAGCACAACAACCGCACAAATGAGATCAAGAACAAAGCTGCCCCAGCCAACCATGCAACTTGAACACTCCAGCTTGGCATCATCTGCCGCTTGGAGACTTCGGCGGTGGCTTCGGATTCCGCAGGATTTGCAGCCCGCCGGCGATCATACAACCAGCCGCAACAAGCCGAGATCAGCAACAGGCCTGGCGCGATCGCATCCAGCCGATCCCAGGCGATCCCGAGTGAGGTTGAGCGCCAGGCGATCGGCAGACGCTGGATTGCGCAAATGTACAGACTACCCAGAAAAGCCAGTGCGACCACAACAGCCCCGGCCAGCCACAGCCAGGCCGCCGGAACCGACAGGCGTCTGAGCCAGTGCTCCGCCGACTTATGGAAGAAACTCAGCGCAAAACAACTCAGAACCACGGTTGCCCAGGCAAACTGACGGCGGCCGGACATCGGGCCATTGATCTCGAGTCTCAGTTCCCTCGGCGCACTACCGACAATCTCGGTGGCGGGCGGACCGGAACTCATGGATTCCTGCAGTTCGCTCAGTTGCACACCCGCCGGCAGTTGAAAGATCAACCGGTCCTGCTCAATCAAATGCCAGCCGGTAATCTCTCGCTCGGCGTCGGGCACGGTCCCAAAAGGAAACTTCAGCGGGATCAGTTGTTCGCCGAGAAACAAGAACGAGCTTGCTCGCCGCGGAGTCTTGGCCTGTACCAGCGAATGTACGGACTCCGGCAGTTCCCAACACCAGACGGCGCCAGCAGCGGTGCTGCTGGCAGTGTCAACGCGCTCGCACTCCGTGGACGAGACATCAAGGAATGCCTGTTCTTGACGATCAAATAAGAACAACAGCACGGCTGCCACGGCGGATAGCGCAACCAACGGGATGAGATAGCGGCTAAGGGGATGTTGTCGCATCGAGTGGTGGGTGCGCATCGGCTCGCTACCGCCATTTGAACTTGAGCAGCGCAAAACCATACATCCGCAGCAGCATCAACCCATGTTGGAAACGGTTGATCTGGGTCGTGCCGTACACCCGATTGCGGTAGCGAATCGGATAGTCGCGCATCTTCAGCGCCAGCTTTGCTGCTCCGAAGATCAAATCAAAATCACCAAACGGATCGAAGTTGCCAAAGTACGATCGCTGCTTCACCAACCGTTGATAATCCGATCGCAGTAGGACTTTAGTGCCGCAGAGCGTGTCTTTAATGGTTTGGCCGAGCAACCAAGAGAATGCGAGTGCAAAGAATTTATTTGCTCCCAGGTTCAAAAACCGCATCGCTTCGTCTTGCATTGGATAAACCAGCCGCGAGCCATTGACGAACTCGGCACGGCCATCCTGCAGCGCCTGTAAGAACCCCGGCAAATCCTCGGGAGCAACGGTCATATCGGCATCCAGGATCATTAGCACGTCATGCTGTGCCATGTCGAACCCGAGGCGCACCGCGTCGCCTTTGCCTTTGCCGGTTTGCTGCGAGATACGGATGTTTAATTGAGGGAAGTCGGCCATCACTTGTTGGCACCGCGACCAGGTCTCATCTCGCGAGTGACCTTCAATGAAAATCAACTCCATCGGCCCAGGAAAGCTCGGCAACCGCCGCGCAATCTCCGGAATATTGCCCGCTTCGTTTCGGCACGGGCAGATGATCGAAACGCTCAGCGGTTCAGCGGGCTGGGCCGGCAAGCGAGCGACGACCCAGTTGGTCAAACACATCCAGCGAAAACCGGGCGTCGGACCAATCCAACGGTTGAACAGCGTCGACAGCAGCGGCAGCCGGGTGGGAAACAAGATCCGCGAGTTGGTGGTGACGACGTCAAATCCCGCCAACTCAAACAAGTTGCTGATATCTTCGCGGGTCACCCAGTTGAGCATCGGCTGGGACCGCCGCAAGCCTAAGCGTTCGAGCGTTCTTAACGCTGGCAGCCACAGCCGCGAAAACGTATTGACAATGATCCGCGTGCGCGCGTGACACAAGGGTCGCAGGCGGCGAAACAGCGCCAGAATGTCTTCTAAAAACGTCAGCGTGTCGGAGATGATGATGTAGTCAAACGGTGCTTCGTCCAACTCCAGCGTTTCGGCTGTTTGCTGATAAAACGTTAGCGGTTGGCCGGCATGTCGCTGGCGGGCGACGCGAATCATCTCCGCACTGAAATCGATGCCGACGCCGGAGGACGGGTGGAGTCCCGTGAGCAAGTCTCCGGTCGAGCAGCCGATTTCCAGGATTCTCATTCCGGGTTGAATGTAGAACCTCAGCTCTTCCAGCAGCAACTCCTGATAGCCTTGCGAGGCGCGATTGCGCGGGATGGTTGCTAGCCGGTCAAAAAAGCCGCGGAGTTGCGTTCGATCCCAGGAATCACCGCCAGCGGCGCCGCTGGTCGACGTTGCGGTGTCTTCCTCCAGCATCGACGCATTACTACTGGGCATCGAGGAACACGTAGCCAGGGTAGATGGTTTGGTACCACTGGCGCCATTGTTGCTGCGCCCTGCGGATCTCCTGGGAATCGGGTTTCTCCGGCAGCTCAAAGCCGATGAACCTGCGGCTGATAAACTGCAAGCCATCGACCGCCGATCGCCGCACGACCGCATCGGGATCGCTCAGCGCATAAATCAGCGCGGGAACCACTGCCAGATCATCACTGGTGCCGAGCAATTTAGCGGCCACCCGCCTGGCCTGCCATGACTGGCTGCCGCGCACCAGTCGTTCCAACCGATCGAGTTGCTGCCGTCGCCGACGAGGGTCGGTTTCGAGCTGCAGATCTTCAGGGATCGCCTGTTGATCGAACTGGTCTCCACCACTTTCTTCGAGCAGGCTGAGCAGATCCGTCACCGCAGCGGCGACCGGCTCGCCTTTGATCTGCGTGCCGCTGACGACGATCTTGGAAGTGTCGTCCGGCAAGCCGAATCCACCGGCGACCGTCCCTTGGCTAGCGGTCGCGATTGCCTTCTGAGTGCTCCGCATCAGAAACAGGATCGCAAACGCGGTCGACACCGGCGGAGAATTATAGGATGCATCGGTCACCGCCCAGGCCCCGGAGGGATCCTGCAACTTCATCAGGCTTTCGACGCCTGCATCATACCACGCGTTGTTGGCTTGGCTGCCCGAACTCGCGATCTCGACAAAACTCTCATAACGCTCCAGCGTGTAGAGCATGTAATAATACCAGTCCGGCGCTCCGGTCCGCTTGAACGGAAACTGGGTGCGGTAGTTGTCCATGCGATTGAGCGAAGCGCGAATCGCTGCAGTCGGAACCTTAGCTGATTTCTGCTTGTCGCTATTTCGCTGCTGCTCCTCCGTCAGATCGACCAGCGAAACCTTGACCGCACTGGGAAGGCCGTCGATTTTGACTTCCATGCCGCTGGTGGCCCCCCATTGCCGCAGCACATCGGCGGCGATTAACAGCGCGCTGCCAGCGGCCAGACAGGTCGTCACCGAAAGCGCCGACCTGTTTTGGCTCACCAAGCCTCGGCCGGGGCCCGGGTCCTGCGGTTTGTACGTCCAGTACCCCGTTGGGTCCTGAACGCGAACCAACCACTGCATCATCCGAGCGACTCGGTCGTAGTCGAATTCAAAGCCCGCACGGTCGAGCGTCCACATCGCCAGGCTGACATACTGGACTTGCGAAGTATCGCCGTGGGGCTCGCCGAAATAGCCGTACCCCCCGTGCGACATTTGTGAACTCAGGAGTGCATCGGCAAGCAACTGCAACTCTTCCTTGTAGCGGCGGGCGTCGACATCGGCTAACAACATGATCGCAACCGCGGCCTCATAGGTCGCTTTGCTGTGCGCTGTTTTGGTTAGCGCCCCACTGTTCTTGCGGATCCCCTCGACGTATTTCAGCGCATTGGTGAGGGCGGTCTTGACCAGCGGTGCATCGGGATCGCCGACCGCCTTGTAGTGCGTATAACCGATCAGCATCGGCTGCCCTTCAGGCCCTCCCCATGAGCCAGCATTCAACTCATCCTCTTTGAGGCCTTCGAGGTACGCGATCCCGCGATCGACCATCGCGAGCACTTCGGGGTCTTCCGGTGAATAGGCAGCGCCGCGCGATGCGCCGAACACGCACAGGAACAGAGCGATTAAAATCCGAGTTGGAAGCCGAGGCCGCTGGCTTTGCATGAACCTGCCCGTCAAGATATATGAGCACCGTGCGATTTGAACGTCAATTTTACTCGCCTCTCCCCCACTGGGCCAGTCCTCCGTGCTCGTTTGGTACCTGCTGCTCCGCCACCTGCCCCCGGTCAACTCACCTGCCAAAAGCCGTAGGACCGGACCAACAGCCGACCTGCAGCAGTGGGCCATCGCCTACTTTGGCCAACAGGCCTTATCGGAGGCTCGCGTAGTTTGACCAAACCATCTGACGCCGCGCCGCCCGAAGTCGCCGGTGAAGGCCCCGCGGCCGTTCGTTGGGAACGGGCCAGTTGCGTCGTCTGCGGCGCAACGACCAGTCGCTTCTTTGTCACGGCCCGCAGCCTGCTCTACGAACGCGCGGGAGCGGCCCGGATCGTCCGCTGCACCGAGTGCGGCCATCTGTACCAGGATCCGCGGCCGACGGCGGACACGATCGCCGCCTGCTATACCGCCGACTATGGTCCACATGCCGAATCCGCAGCGCCGCAGGCCGACATCACCGCAGAGGTTGCGCCCGCGTCGGCCCAGCAACCTTGGTACCTGTCGTCGCTGGCGCGGCGCATTCCCGGCCTGCGAGCGTCGTACTACTGGCTCAGCGATCCGCATGCGGCGCCGGTGCCCCAGCCGCCCGCACCCGGTGCCAAGGCGCTGGAGTTCGGCTGTGGCAGCGGCCGGTACCTCGACCAACTGCAGGCAGCCGGGTGGCAGGTCGAGGGGATCGAGCCGGCAGATGAACCGGCGCGCCGTTGCCGTGAGCGCGGTTTGGCGGTGACCACCGGCGGCATCGAATCCGCTGCGCTTCAGGACAGGTCCTACGATTTGATCGTGGCCTGGATGGTCGTCGAGCACCTCCATGATCCCGCGGCCGTGCTGCGGCAAATCCGCACGTTACTCAAGCCTGGCGGCACGTTCCTGTTCAGCATCCCGAACATTGCTTGCTGGGAAACAGCGGCCTTCGGGCAGTACCATTACATTTTCAACGAGCCAACCCACCTGCATCACTTCTCGCCCCGCGGAATCCGCCGGTTGCTCACACAGAGTGGGTTTGAAGTGCGCAAACTCCGCTTTCAGCACAACCTTTATAATGTGGTTGGCAGCTTTGGATTATGGCTGCGATCACGCTTTCCGCAGCATTCCCTCGGCGCCCGCTGCCTGGATTTTTGCGATGAGCCCACGATGGCCGGACGCCTGGCGTTGGCTCCTCTGGCGAAATTGTTGGCGGCGACGCATCAAGGAGGACGCTTGACCATTCTGGCTCAGCCGTCAGTTGATGAACCTTCGACCAGTCACCTGCGATAAATCCTTAATCGACGAGCGCGGCAGGCGGCCCAGCGTTTAAGTGGCCGGACACAAGTAATTTGTCGTAAGAGATATCGCTTAGCACGATACATGCCGTATGTGCGAAACCTCTTCATGGAACAAACTTGTGTCCGGGTGCTTAACCGGCTCCGGCGGTCCGCTCCACCGTTTGCTGGACCGCCGCCAGCCAGCGTGGCAGGTTCGCGGCAATGCTGTAGCTTTCAACCACCGTTTGGCGGGCGCGCAAGCCAATTGCCTGCCGCAGCGCAGCGTCCTCCAGCAGTCCGGCTAACGCCGCCTCCCATTCCTCCGCACGATTGGCCAGGTATCCGTCGACGCCCGGTGTCACGATACTCGCGTTCACCCCGACGGGTGAGGCAACACCGGGAATGCCGACCGCCATGTACTGCAGCAGTTTTAGGCCGCACTTATACCGACTCCACTGATCGTCGCTCAGCGGCATCACGCCGATATCGAAATCGCGGATGTCCGCTGCCTCGGTCTCAGGATTCCAGGGACGAAAACGAACCCGGACTCCGTCGAGTTCCAACTCGTCGAGCATCCCTCGATGCGTGGCAATGACTTGAAATTCGAAGTCATGGATTCGGGCAAGATTTCGTAGCGCCTCGGCCAGCACCTTTAAATATACAATATTGCCCGCCGTCCCCATCCAGCCGATCACTGGTCGGACGTTGGCAGCCCGAGCGACGGCGCGCGGCTGATACGCAGTGGTGTCGATGCAGGTCGGAATCACGACCACATGCTCATGCGAAGTTCGTGCCCACTGTTCCAACAACGGATTACCGACGACCACCAGATCAACCATCTCTAGCAGCCGCGCAAACTTATCAGGAAACTTCAGGAACACTCCATCGTCGATGTCTAGCACCAGCGTCTTGGTCATCCGCCGCAAGTCGGCTTCCAGATCCCAACTTGCGTTATCAAACAGCTCTCGCTCCAGCACGACCACATCATAGCGTCCCCACTTGGTTCGCAGCAGATGCAGCCGCCGCGTCAGCCGTTTTAGCCACTGACTCGGTCGAAAGCCAAGCCAGGGAAAGTAGTCATACTTTTCGGGAAAACTATGAGCGAGATGGCAAACATGGCCGGCGTTGCGCAGCGGCTGCTCGAAAGGCAGCATCCGAAATCGCGTGCTCGGGGTGCGTCGACCTGATGTCAAAAACAGAAACTTCATGATCTCTTTAGTGGCCGGGCACGAGGCTTGGTTACGGTTCATTCATTCACCGCTGGCTGGCTAGCTTTTGCTGGGGCATGCCACTCGTGGCGGCATGTCCACCAGACCCACGACCAGAGCGGAAAATAATACAGTCCAGTCATCCCGAGATAGGCGGCCGACACCCCCAGTGCGCCGTAGCGGTACCCGAGCAACCAGAACAATCCGCCGCTGAGCAACGACCCAATTATGGTCAGAGCGAGGTGCGGCGATTTCTTATGCGCATGGATATAAGTCCACTGGCTCTCGGGGAGCAGTAAGATCACGACCGCCAATCCCAACAAGGCTGTCGGTAAAGGGGGCAACAACCGGCTGGCAAACGGCAGTTCCCAGTAATCGAGTCCACATACCAGCACGAAAACAGCGAACGCCGCCAGCGCCAGCAGCGTCCCCGAGATGGACACCAGGCGAACGAAGATTCGGTCTAATTCCGCAAAATCGCATTTAGCGACCAGCATCCCGAACTGCGCGGTGCGGGCCTTCACCCAGGACATGCAGGCCGCCTGCAGCGATGTCAGAATCTGCCAGGTCATTCCGAGCTGGCCAGCCGCGATTTCACCGTGATAGTAGAACACGACCGGGTTGATCATGAAGGTGTTGAAAAATGTCAACAATCCTTTGACGCCCACGCGCCACTGAAACGGCCAAACCTCTGTTCTCCAGTGGATGGTGGCCCCGCGTGGTGCGTGAAGGAAGGTAGCAAAAAAATGGTAATGGCGCGCGATCAGCCAACCGAACTCGCACCCCAACCGCACCGCCGCGGAGGCCGCTGGCACCCACAAACCCGCGCCCAGCGGGATCAGCATCCACACGATCAGGTTGCCGCACACCGCGCGGAGGAATTGCAATTGGTAGACGCTGCGAACCTGGTTGCACCCCTCCAGGATGGCGAGGCAGGGAGTGGCCCAGAAGGTCACCGCCGTCAGCCCCACCAACGTCAGCCATGGGGCACGCCAGACCACCTGCTCGCTTGAGGCGGCGGTGGCAAAGAACCACAATCCGGCCGCGCCGACCACGACAAAGAACACCGCTGCGGCCACGGCATACCAGAACAGCGACGTCCGCAGCAGGCTTGCCAAACGCGAAATCGCATCGGCGTCACCGCGGATCGAATCGTCGGCTGCCAGTGTCAGCTTCCCCCACTCGTGACTGGCAAAGTTCACGATGACCTGCTGGAAGGAAAAGTCAAACACGGTCTGCAGCGCAATCAGGCTCCAAAACGTGTAGTAGTAGCCTTGCACCTCGCCAGAGAAAAACGTGCCGATCAGCAGCACGGTCAGCGGGCCGGCGAGGAACTGCCAGCCACGGGCGGCGATCGAAAAGAACACCGCCTGATCAACTTCCAGCCGGTTGAGCATTCGCCGCGGCCATGACCGCTGCGAAGCCGGTACCGCTGGCTCGTGGGCAACGCGGCCTAGCGGCTGCGCAGGCCGACTTGGCGGCTGCGCAGGCCGACTTGGCGGCTGTGCAGGCCGACTTGGCGGCTGTGCAGGGCGGCCTGGCGGCTGAGGAGGTTCACCGGATGCTTGCGTGGGAGAGCCCGGACGATCATTCATGTACCGCACAACATCGCTTGCTTCCCCTGTGCGCTCAGCGGTTGGGCCAACGGAATCGACTTGAATCGCTACCGGGCCGAGCCGGCTGGCGGTGCCGTTTCACCGTAATCGGTCGATCAACGAAAAGCGACCCGGCAAGTTATACACCTGCCGGGCCGCTTTCGATTCGGTCACGTCTGAAGGGGATCAGGCTGGCCGCGTTTGCTGAGCAAAAAGCTTAGCGAACGTAGCGAGCACTGGCCTGAACGACGCGACGCTTGCTTTGGTTGGAAGCACTCGGATCGACGATCGGAGCGGGTGCTTCGGGAACCGAGTGCAGCGACGGAGCGGGCGACGAGTACGGCACCGCTGCGGGGGTTCCGCAGCCGCAGCCGGTGTCGCAGCCCATATCACAGCAGCTCGACGACTTGTGAGCGCTGAACAGCCGGCTCAACAGCCCGCCGCGCTTGGCATGCCCACAGCCGCTGTCGCAGCTGTTGTCGCATCCGCAAGCCGGTCCGGCAGCGATACCACAAGTCGGTTCGCAACCGCAAGCCGGTTCGGCGCAAGGCGATTCGCAGCACGCTGCGTCACAGCCCTTGTTGCCGTGATGACGGAACAAGCGGCTGAGCAGCCCGCCGCGTTTGGGGCCACAAGCGCTGTCGCAGCAGGCGACTTCGCAGCCGCAAGCCGGTGCCGCGATGCCGCAGGCCGGCTCAAATCCGCAGGCCGGTTCGGCACAGCAGTCGTTGCCGCCGCGCAGTCCGCTCAGCAGCCCGCCGCGAAACGGTCCGCAGCCGCTGTCGCAGCTCGGGGCTTCGCAGCCACAGGTCGGTCCGACCGGGCAGGCGGGGGTTTCACAGCAGGCGGTGTCGCAGCCATGGCCGCGGCTGCCCATCATGCGGTCCAGCAGGTCAAAGCCAAAGCTCTGGGTCGTCATCAGACAGCCCAAGGCCAAGCTCAACGATAAAGTGATCCTTCTCATGAAGCCACGTCTCCCTGTCGCTCATGCATTGGTTTGATTCGCGATCAATTAGGCAGGGTCAATCGCAGCCGTGGTTGGCGGAGCCGAGGTGGGCGTGGTCGGCGGACGAAGTCGCCGTCGATCAAGCCCTGCATTTTCTCGTGGGAACACAACACGGATTCGCTGCGGGACACCAAACCCGCTGACTTCGTTCTGTTCCCGTTGACTCCGCACGGTGACGTTTGGCTCTGAAGCGTGTTGTGCACGCTCGGCCCTGATCACCGCTCCACCATCCGCTACCGACTTTGCCTTCTTCATCGACAAGGCCCTGACTTCCATGGACAGGACCTCTGGGTCATCGGCCCGACTTCGCACCTCGGGACGCTACAGGCGTTGGTGCTCTTCGTCGGACGAAACTAATCATCGGCAACCGGCAGCCTGTGAATGAGCCTTCCAGCGCATTTTCGCTGGCTTGTCAAGCTTTGCGGGCCAGGCAAATTGCCCGGCATGGCGCTCGACGAGAATCACGCGCCGGAACTTGAACGTCGTGTTGCAAACGTGGAATCAGAAACAGCTAAGATGATTCTGTGGGTAACAATCTGCTCCGAGGCGGTCGCGCGCATTGGCTCGGGGGCCGCACCTCCAGGCACTCCTCTCTCGCTCCCTTCTCCCCCGGCTCTGCGGGGGAGAAGGGCTGGGGATGAGGGCAGATGACTCAAGGCGAGCCGATTCGATGTGCTTTATGCTCTACATGGCAGCGGCCTGTCCGCTCCCAGAACTTCCCTGGAACAGCACCGATCCGCGGCTAAACACGAGCGATCCGGGCGACAGCGGACCAGACCTGGAACGGCACCTGTCGCTGCCGTTTCGCACGTGCGTCGGCTCCAGCCAGCACTGCGGCTGTGGCTTTCGACATGCGATGTACCAGAATGGCGACTGGCCCGAAATCGAGTTTCGCGATCCCGATCCCGACGATGCAGCGGACGAACAAGCCAACCACAACCAACTCGCTCAGCTCCTGGAGAAACTGCTGGAGTCGTGCGAAGCGATTGAACTTTACGGCTGCTGGAATGGTGAGCTAACCGCGCCCCGCGCCGGGCAACAGAAGATTTCAGCAGATGAGCTCCGCGCCCCCCACTTCGTCTTTCGCGAACGGTTTAAATACATCGTGACACGCGACTAGTTGGGCTGATTCGCGAGTGCGGGTTCCGGTCCGCTGATGTTACGCATGAAGTGTTGGTGCTGCTGGGTTAGCTTCCCTTGATTATCATGGTTACAGTGTTGGCGGGGAGGCTGGACCAGATGTTAGTCGTGCTCGTGCTCAGTGTAATGGTACTCGTGCTCGGGATTTGAAGGGGCAGCGATGACGGGCACCCGTTGGGCAGTGGTGATGGGGTAGGATGTGGGAGTCGAGATCGAGTTTAAATACGCTGTACCTGCCACGAATCCGGAGAAAAGCCATGATTCGACTGTTTGCTGTGTCACTGATCAGCCTTGCGGTTTTGCCGACACTCGGTTTCGCTGAAGAGCCTTTCCCGCCGGGACACTCGACCGTACACATCGCTTTCATTGTTCCCCAGACGCAGCAAACGACGCAATTCGGTTTCGGAGCGGACTCGAGTCCCATGGCGCGGGTCGGTGATATCATCCTGCCCGCCGCGTCGATCCAACCGATCGCCATCACCATCGATGGCGAGTTTGTAGGCCATGCACTCGCTGGGCAGTGGTACTTCGAGCCTGTCTTCGTTTTGCCCGAAGGGGTGCGAAAGTTCTCCTTCACCTACGGTGGGTCTGAGCCAGTGACGGCAAAGCTAAAGGTTTTAGGCACTGGCAGCAAACAATACCTGATTGTGAAGTTGCCGGTAATTGAAGATGCAGCGAACGTTGTAGATGATCCCACTGCTCGCGGTGATGAGTCTAGAAAAGATCGCTCGTCGTCGACTTCGGCAGATCTACAGTGATAAGTGTATGGGCAGCGAAGTCTTTGAGCATGTCGTATGGGCAGGCCTTGAGGACGATGTCATTGTGAAGCGTTTCAATTTCTCAGTTAATATTCCAAGGGCGTCTTCCGGGTGGACGCTTAATGAGGTATTCGGTCATGCTAATTAAAATGATGACGTATTTGCTCGTGCTCTCTTCTGTTGCCATTTCAGGCGAGCTTTGCTGCGCTGCTGATGCACACCGCCTAGCCATGGAGGGCGGTCAGATGGAGTCGGCGGAAAAGGATGAGCTGGAAGCACGCGTTGCACAATCGCCGGAGGATCTGGAATCACGGACGAAATTGCTCGGTTACTATTTCAGGAAAGGAAGGCAAGACGCGGATGCCAAGGCTGCGAAGGCGCGGCATGTGATTTGGCTGATACACAATGCTCCCGCAGCGGAAGTGCTCGGTTTGCCTTACGGACAGCTCGACAAGATCCTTGAAACCGATGCGTATGAGCAAGCGAAACAGGCATGGTTGGCTGTACTGGGAGACACACCCGAGGACCTTGCCGCCGTAAAGAACGCCGCCAGGTATTTTCTGATACATGATCGCGATCTGGCTGAGGAACTGATGCTGAGAGGCCAGAGGGCCGATGCAGACAATGCCGAATGGTCGGCAGCGTTAGGCCATCTGTACTCACTCAATTTGCAGCGGCTCACCGACGGCCCGGCGAGGACCGCGGCAGCGAAGAAGGCATTCGAGCAATACAAAATCGCATACGATCGGTCCGAGCCGGTGACGAAAGAATACCTTTTGGTTGCACTCGCAAAGACGGCCTTTGAAGCCGGCTTGATGGATGAGGCCAAAGCTTTTGCACAAGAAATGCTTGCAGAGCGAGAGACGGATGGAAATGCTGGGAATCGAGTTCATCATGGCAACCTGATCCTCGGGCGTATTGCGCTGCACAAAGGGGATGTTGAGGAAGCAAAAAGTCGTTTGATTGCCGCAGGTAAGACGACTGGCTCTCCCAATTTGGATTCGTTTGGTCCTAACATGATGTTGGCGAAAGAACTCCTAGAGAAGGGAGAGCGAGAGGTGGTGTTGGAGTACTTTCATCTCTGCAGCAAGTTCTGGATGTCACCGTTCCAGAAACTTGACGAATGGACCGAGAACGTGAAAGCAGGTCGTGTTCCCGCGTTTGGGTCCAATCTCGCGTACTAAGCCGGTCGGCCGTAGTATTTAGGCTCAGGTATAGCGAGCCCTATAGATTTTGGTATGGTGTCAGAGCCACCATTTTCCGGCAGGGCATTTTTCAAGTTCAATCGAACAGTGATATGCAAGTCCGGCTGAAGTGCAGCTCCTAACCGACTCATTATTTATATTGCGGGATCTTCAACAGTTCGCCGTCTTTGAGCGCCGACTGGTGGGCGACGATGCCGGGGACAGTCATGTTCAGCGATGGGGCGATGTCGATCAGCGGCTTTCGGTTTCGCAGCAGAGCATCGATGAATTCGGTCGTCAGGTGCCCGTGCGACCCGCCATGCCCGCCGCCGGCCATGCCCGGTGGCAGCGGCGGCCTATCCGTGGCAGCATCGCCTTTACCGTCCTTCTCACCATAAACTCGTCCCATTTCGCCGTGCGCCGCCGGCATGTCCCAGCAGACCGCCATCCGCGACATACCACCTTCGCTGGTCCGGAGCAGCGCGATCTCAGAGCCAAATGGATTTCCGTAATCATTGTTCGCCGCTTGAAGGTGCGGCACGCTGCTGGGCTTGCCCATGCAGGAGACCTCGGTGAAGGTCCCGTCGGTGATGCCCACGTAGTAGGCGGTCGCATGCGTCGGATACCACTGCGGCGGAATCCCCTTGCGCCAGCCGTTTTCGTCAACCTGCCCCGTCTTCGGGTTATATCCGCCGAGGGGAGAGTCGAAATAGTGATAGTATTCGCCTTCGGAATAGATCACGTCGCCGAATTGTCCCGCTTGATACTGCTGACGCCAAGCGTAGAGGTCCGCGTGGAAACATGACGTCTCGAACATCATGTATTGCTTCCCGCTCTGTTTGACCGCTTCGAACAGCCGGTCGGCATCTTCCAGTGACCCGTAGACCGCTGGCACGGCCGATGCCACATGGAGACCACGCTGGAGTGCTGAGATGGCGAGCTGCGCGTGACTGGGCGCGTCGGTGGCGATGAAGACCGCCTCGAGGCGGTCGTCTTTAATCATGTCCTCGAACGACGGATAAGTCGTCTCGCAGCGACAGACTTTGGCCAGTCCGTCGCGGCGCGCGGGGATCAGGTCGGTGACCGCCGCCACTTCGACATTCGGATGGTTCTGAAAGCCGAATTGAGCCCCGAACTGACATAGGCCATAGCCGGCGATGCCGACGCGAATCTTGCGGTCCGAGAATGGCTGCCACTGCTTCGAGGCCTGCGGATCGGTTTGATTTTTCTCAAACCCGGGGATGACGTTGCCGGCGGCATCGACCGGTGCTGACGCTGGCTGCTGCGCCCGCGCGACTCCTGCCAAGCCCAACGCGGACGTCGCGACGCCGACCGATTTCAGAAAGGTACGACGGGACGATGAATGGCTCATACGTGATGCTCGAAGTATCAATTGGGCGGCGAGATCATCTCTAATGTAGCTGGCAATAGTCACGCAATCAGCTTGGTTGGCTTCGATGGCAAAGTCAAGTGCGTCCGCGAGTTGATTCCCAGGACGTTGTCCTGGGCTGACATAAGGTTGCCCCGCTAGGGCGAAAGCATGTCGTTCTGTGGCTCGTTACGCCGAAACGTTACGCCGAGAAACTCCTTCAAGGATGCTTGCCGGATGCGGCTAGAAATTGAGCCACGGAGCAGTGGCTGCTCCGTGGCCCAATGATCGTTTGCAATTTGATGTAGCGCTCGTGAGCGACTACAGTTCCCAGCCCTTGCGATATTCTTTGTGCAGCAGGTGCTGAGCAGCCTCCGAGTTGGTGACTTTGAGGTTCTTAGCATCCCACTGCAGCGTTTCGCCGGAGCGGTAGGCGACGACGCCGAGGATCACGGCTTCGGTCAGCGCGCCGGCGTAATCGAAGTTGCTGGTCGTCGGGCCACCGCCGCTGCGGATCGCTTCGAGCCACTCGGCGTGATGGCCGATCGAATCGGGAATCGTCGGCTCGGGGCGCTGGTAGTCGGCGAACTGGCCGGTCGGCAACAGCAGGTGACGGCCGTAGTCGGCGATTAACATCCCGTCGCTGCCGACGAACAGCACCCCGGAGCGCCAATCGAGCGGCTGGCCCTGAGCGTCGGTCAGTCCCGCCAGTTTTTCAGGCCGCTTGCCGCCATCGTACCAAGTCATTTTGACCGGTGGCAGCTCGCCCCGTTGCGGGTATTGGTAATCGACGATCACCCAGTTCGGCGGCGACACCGGATCGACTTCCGGTCCGCGAGCGGCGATCGTGTCGGGGGCGCGGAGGTCCAGCGCCCAATGTGGCAGGTCCATGTAGTGGCAGCCAAAGTCGCCCAGCCCGCCGCTGCCATAGTCCCAGAACCGCCGCCAGTGGAACGGATGAACGCCTTCAGAATAAGGGCGCTCGACCGCCGGTCCGAGCCACAGGTCCCAGTCCAGGTTGGCTGGAACCGGCGTGCCGGTGGTGTATTTGCCGCCCGAGTAATCGACCGGCACCCAAACGTGAACTTCTGAAACCGCGCCGATCGCGCCGGCTTGGACCAATTCCACCACGCGGCGGTAGTTTGATCCGGCGTGAATCTGGTTACCCATCTGGGTCACGAGCTGATTCGATTTTGCCAAATCCGAAAGCACACGCGTCTCATAGACCGTGTGCGCCAGCGGCTTTTCGCAGTACACATGCTTGTTCATCCGCATCGCCATCGCGGCAGCCGGAGCATGGGTGTGATCTGGCGTGCCGACGAGGACACCATCGATTTTGTCCGCTTCCTTTTCGAGCATCACGCGGAAGTCGCGATAGCCGCGAGCACCTTTGTATTTGGCGACTCCGCCACCCAGACTTTGCGCATCGACATCAGCGATCGCGATGATGTTTTCCGATTTGCAGCCTTCAATGTTTGCCGCCGCTCGCCCCGCAGCGCCGACGCAGGCCAAGTTGAGACGACCGTTGGGAGAATCGGCCGCCGCGGCACGAACTGGATTGACGTGAAAACCGCCGATGGCCGACGCGGAGAGCACGGCACCGGACGCCGTTAACGAACGTGTCAGAAAACCGCGGCGATTTAAATGCGATTGAGACATAGAAGGCAAGACTCACAAAAGGCGGGAAGAACAAACAAACGAGCGGTCAACTAAAAGAGGAAGGTCTGGATCAATCCTTCGATCCAATCGGTCGCCGCTGGGCGGCTCATGGTTCGTGAGAACCGGACGCTAACGCGTGCCGGCTGATCGAATTTTTCCGAATGTTATAGCTTGTGCTGCTTAGTGGTTATCCGAAATAGGGATCAAAAACACATAATCGAGGCCGACCATGTTTCTCGGTAAGGCCGCTGGGTTTGGCGGGGCGAGGGTGAATTGCAGCGTGTTCACACCGGCGGCGAGCTGATGGCTGCCGAGCGAAATCGCTCCGGTGGTGATCACGTCCGGCTTATTGAACAAATCGATCGGTGGGGTCGGTTCGGAATCATTGATGCTCGCCGACATCACGCCGTAGTCGACGGCTTTGGTCAGCACGGCCAGCACCTCATAACGGCCGGCTGCAGGAGCATGCAGCGCGAGCGTCAGTTGATCGCCGGGTTTGCCGTCGGACCACCAAAGCTGCGACTGGCCGCTCCAGGAGCCCGCTTTAAAACTGCCCATCGGCTGCGTCTGGGTGCGGCCGCCAGTGATCTTGAGCACTTCTATCTGTTCGCCTTCCAGGGCACCGGGAATTTTTCCGGTCACCGGATCGATGCTCGGGATTTGACCGGGCAGCGGCACTTGGCCAGAGCTTTGGAGGTAGGCGATCAGGCTGGCGACTTGCTCGGGCGTCAGCGGCTGCAGCAGCCCTTCGGGCATCAGCGATTTGGACGTCGGAGCGATCGATTCGATTTCACTCTGCGGCAACGTGATCCGCTTTTCAGCGTCTTCGAGCACGATCGCGACATCGGTTTCTTCGCGGAGCAGACCGGTCACGACCCGGCCGTCAGCGGTCAGCGCGGTGAGCGTCTGGTAGTCCTTGCCCACGACCGCGTTGGGGTCGAGGATGTTTTCCAGCCAATAGCCAACGTTGCCGCGATCGGCACCGGTCAGGTCCGGTCCCAGGTTGCCACCGTCGCCGAACAGAATGTGGCACTGGCTGCACGTCTTGGCGTACACCGCTCGGCCCTGCGACCGATCGGCCTGTTGTAAAACCGCCGGAGTTAGTTCGCTGGCCAAACTTTCAATCTGCTTGCGGATATCTTCTGAACTCGGCCGCACGGCGCCCCACAACTCGGTTAGCCGATCAACCAAGCCATCGTCACCAAGTTGGCTGATGCGGCTGACGTGCACCGCCGTCAAATGCGCGCTGGGCAATTGCTCACTGGCGATCGCATCGAGCAGCCGGTGAGCGTGCTGCGGGCGGGTGATCAGGACGTCGATCGCCGGCCGCTGATGCTCGGCGGGCCACTGGGCGTAACCACTCAAGAGCCGCTCGGCGACGCTGGGAGACTCGAACCGCGCCAACAGCGGGATCACGTCACCGCGAATCGCGGCATCGCTGAGCAACGCTAGCGCCAGCGGCAACAACTCCGTATCGCGCCCTTGGGCCAGCGCGGCTAAGGCATCGCGGCGCGCCTCCAGCGGCTGAGCAGCGTCGGCCGCGGTGGCGCGGAGGATCGGGAAGATCGACTTGTCACCGAAGGTGATCGACAAGAATCGCAGTGAGTCGCGCAGGCCGGCATCCTCGTCCGCAGCCAGCTTGGCGACCACCTCCGACCATCGCGGCGGCGGTTGGATGCGGCCCCACTGCTCCGCTCCACGACGCATTTCCGCCACGATTTCCTTGGACGTCGCAGCATCGGCTGCATCGACCAGGCGAGCGACCAGCGGTTCGAGCAGCTTCGGATCCATCGCCGCGCGGCGGAAAATGAATTGCCGGACCTGTGGGATGCGAGTTTGCGCGGCCAAGTCCATCGCCCGCTGCGGATCCTGTGGTACCAGCGGTGAGATCCCATACCAGATCATCAGCGGCACGTTGCGGTCGCCCGAACTGTCGGCGTGCGCCACCAGCCCTTCCGCCAATTGCCAGCGATCGGCCAGCGGCACGCGTTGCAGCAATGAAGCGAGGTACAGCCGCACGCGCGACGAACGCTCGCGAACGCTCAGCTCGCGGAGTTGCGCTAGTACCTCGGGGCTCAATGGTTGCAGAGCCTCGCCGGTCGACCGAGGACGATCGGTGAGCAGTTGCATCGCCCAAGCACGCAGGTTTTCGTCGCGGTCTTGGAGCAGCGTCAACGCTTCAGCGTCGCTGAGGCTGTCCAGTGCATGACAGGTCCATAGATACCGCAAGCGGCGGTCGCTCGGCAAACTGGCATCGGCCGCGTGAGCCCAGAGCGCGGCGCGCAACTCGGTCTTTGCCGCGGCCGACTCGCCACTGGCCGAACTGCTGGCGTGACGAGCCTGCAGCACGCGGCGAGCGGCGCGCACGAACCAGTCGTTCTCATGCTCGTGCAATCGCGCCAGTTCTTCGTCGGATGCCGCACTCAGATCGACCGGCACAGGCGACAACTCGCCATAGCGAACGCGGTACAGCCGGCCGTTGCTACGGTCCCAGATCTCGGGGCTGGTGCGGTGGCAGGCGTTGGGATCGTACCAGTCGATCAGGTAGACCGCGCCGTCAGGACCATACCGCAGATTGATCCCGCGGAACCACGGATCGTTGGCGAAGATCACGTCGCGTCCGTGAGCGGCGATGAAACCCGAACCGTCGCGCCGCAGGTGGTCAAGGTTCACACGGTTGCCGTGGATGTTGGCCATCATCAGCGTGTTGCGATAGCTCTTGGGCCAATTGTCGCCGAGATAGACCATCGCGCCGCAGTGAGCGTGTCCGCCACCGGCTTGGCTGGTCGCGTCGTCTTCCACCGCTTCGTCGCGGCCCCACCAAGCATGATCGCTGATGTTGCCGGCATAATGATGATGGTCGGCGATCGTCTTTAAATCATCAAAGGTATAAGGATCGAAATGCCGGCCCGCTTGCCGCTGGTAACGTCCACCCTGGATGACATGAAAGGCGTGTGAGATGACACAGGCGGTGATGAACGCTTGGCCGGAGTCATCAAAATCGACGCCCCAAGGGTTGCTGGTCCCGTGTGCAAACACTTCGAATTGGTGCCGCGTGGGATGGTAACGCCAGACGCCGGCATTCAGCGCGGTCCGCTGATCCTCCGGTGTGCCCGGAGCGCCGATCAGGCTGTGCGTGAAGACGCCTTGGCAGCCATACAGCCAGCCGTCGGGGCCCCAGTTGAAGGCGTTGAGCGTTTCGTGCGTGTCTTGATATCCCCAGCCATCGAGCAGCGTGACCGGCGGTCCATCGGGCACGTCGTCGCCATCGCGATCGGCGATGAACAGCAGATACGGGGCAGCGCCGACCCAGACGCCGCCAAAGCCGACTTCCAGGCCACTGACCAAGTTCAGGCCTTCGATGAACACGGTGCGTTTGTCGAACTCGCCGTCGCCGTTGGAATCTTCCAAGATCACGATCCGGTCCGCTCCACCACCTTCTGGGGCGCGGATCGGGTAGGTGTGCGCTTCAGCGACCCAGATCCGGCCGCGCTCGTCAAAGGTGAAGGCGACCGGTTGGTGAATCCGCGGTTCAGCGGCGATCAGGTCGACTGCAAAACCGGGCGGAACGGTCATCGCGGCACGAGCCTCATCGGGAAGGAGCCCGTCGCTCGCCGCGTTGGGTTGACGCTGAGCCGAGTCCCAAACGGCAACCGGCACGGAGCGGCGTGCTTCGGCGGCGGTGATTTCCACCGTCTGTTGGCGATGCACAAACGTGCCCCGTTTGTTGCCGACGACGATGTCCAGCCGGCCGTCGCCGGTCAGGTCATGGGCCTGCACATCGGTCCCGACGCCGCTGTTGTCGTCGATGCGGTGTGGGATGAAGACCGCGGGCGGACCTTGGTCGGCGTTCGGGCGGCGTTGTAGTTGGAACCAGTAGACGACGGCGGGAGCATCCGGCTCGGCATCGCCCTTGGGGCCGTGCGCCCACCAACGTTTGCCAGCGACGAGGTCGAGCAGCCCGTCGCCGTCGATGTCTGCCAGCGCCAAGGCGTGCGGCTGCGAGAACACCAGGCCGTAAGGACTCTCTTCCGGTTGACGGCCGACGATCATGTGCCGTTCGAACTCGATGCGCTCGCCGACGCGCACTTGGCGGAACCAGGCGATGCCGTAGCCGTGGGCTTCGAGCGAGGTGATCACATCAGGGAGGCCATCGCCGTCGACATCGGTCGCGAACATCTGCGCGCCGCCTGCAGCGGAGAACGTGACCGGGTGCTTCGTCCAGAGCGGGTTGCCGACGAGCGACTCCGGCTGCTTCCACCAGCCCGATTTCTCCAGAATGTCGAGCTTGCCATCGCCGTCGACATCGCCGACGCCTAGACCATGAGTAAAACGTCCGCCAGCGGATTGATCGGAAATCGGCGTGAACTGCCACGGCTGCGTCGGCTGATCCGCGACGGGGCTGGCGTAACCAAAGAAGCCATCGCGGCTGCAAACGATTTCTCTTTTGCCATCGCCGGTCAGGTCGACATAAGTCGGCGACTCGTTGTCGACGATGTCGAGCGCCAGGTGCCGTTTCCACTGGGCAGCTTCCTGGCGGATCGTGTCGGGTCCCGGGTTCTCAAACCAGTGCGCCGCCGCTCCGGGAAAGCCGATCACCAGCACATCGTTGTGGCCGTCGCCGTTGAGGTCATCGACGTAGGCGAAGAAGTTGTCGGAGTAGCCGTGCGGGTCGAACGGCTTGGGCGTGTAGAGCGGGTACCGCTGCTGGAAGTCGGGACCGGCATACCAATAAGGACCGGAGACGACATCGACATGACCGTCGCCATCGAGGTCGCCGGCCGAGGCACCTTCGGCGAAGAACGTGTCATCGAGTTGCTGGGTGGTCCAGCGAATGGCCATCGCCGATGACTCCGGTGCGGCGACTGCCGCGACGACGGGCGTGGCTGCGGCGCAGAGAGCGGCGGTCAGGCCCGCGGCGAGGGCGAAAAGTTTGCCAGAGGCGATCGGCCAGGCGCGCCGGAAGAACAGCGGCAGTTTCACGATGAGCAGCCTGTCGATGAGGAGGGAGGGCGGAAACGCTGAGGGGTGAGTGAGCCTCATTGTAAACGAAACCAGAGCGGCTGGGCGAAGCCAAACGGCTGGTCGGGCCGGCGGTATTTCAAATGGAGTTTTCCGGTCGCATGCTTTCGGCTATCTTCTCCTGCTTCACCGTTTGTGCTCTGGACGATCCGAGGCGTCGACGCTCGCGGCGCTGCTGCCGGTCGACCGGTTCGCCAGGAAGAAGCACAGGAAGCGATTGTGGGGCACTGATTCTTTCCGCTAAGGGATGACGCGAAGATGAAGACACGGATACCGTTGAGCCAGGCCGAGGAGCAGGCACGTCTGCGCCGGCAGCGGCTGGACCTGAGCATTGCTGAGATGGGATTGTCGGTGCGCACCACCAACTGTCTCGAAGAGACGGGAATTTTGACCGTGCGGGATTTGCTGCACTCGACCCCGAAGAAATTGCTCTCGATCTCCAACTTTGGCGAGAAGACGCTTGACGAAGTGTATGTGGCGTTGGAGAAGCTGGGATTCTGTCGTCCGGGACGCTCAAGCGTTCTCGGCTGAGTCTGTGCGTCTCCGGCTGAACTTGTCCTGCCGCCCCCTGCACGTTTGAAGCCCGGCGATGCGACTGCCTAAACCGTGGACGAAGAAACGCGGCAGCAGGCTGCTCGGCGGGGCGTTTTCCGGCGCCATCGGCGAAGCGATCCTGCTGGCAGGGCTGTTTCTGCTCGGCGTGTTTGCTTCAGCGCTGATGTTGTTTCAGCGCTTTGCCTCGGCTTCCTTGAGCCGCGCCGCGGTGCTGCCCGAGGGGATCGTCTCCGACGAAGCCTCAGCGAGCACGCTCGGGTTTTGGATTGTGATGGTGCTGGCCATCGCGATGCTCACCGTCGGCGGCGGCGGACTGGTCTATCGGCTGCTGCGGATCGGTGCCAGCGACGAACGTCGCTCAGCGATTCGTGCCGGTTCGATGGAACTGATCCGCCCGGCCACGACCGATGTGGTGCCGTTGCCATCGGTGCCCCAAGGCCGCGGATTGACCGACAGCCCAGGCGTTCATCAGGCCTACCGACTGGCCTCGGAGGGAGCCAACCGCACCAGTACCGTGGCCGCCTCCGCGACCTTATCGCTGTTATGGAACGCGACTTGGTTCATCCTGTTGGCGGTCGTCGTGTCGGGGTTTCTCATTGACCGACCGCGTTGGGTGCTGACCTTTTTGCTGTTCCCCTTTGGCGCGATCGGCTGGTGGTCCTTTCGCCACTTTTTAGAATCGCTCAAACGGACGGCTGGGGTGGGAGCGACGATTGTTGAGATCAGCGACCAGCCGCTGCATCCTGGCCAGGAGTACACCTTGTTTGTCAGCCAGGCGGGCAAATTGAGGTTGCGGAGGTTGCGGGTTGAGCTGGTCTGCGAAGAGGAGACGACGTATCGTCAGGGGACCGACCTCAGAATCGATCGCCATCAAGCTTATACTCAGATTCTGCACACGCAGCGCGATCTAAGCATTGACCCGTACGCCCCCTGGGAGCAAGAATTAGCCGTCAAGCTGCCGGCCGAAGCGATGCACTCCTTTCAGAGTGCCCATAATGCCGTCTGTTGGAAGATCACCGTCAGTGGAGACGCCCGTCCGTGGCCATCGTTTTGCCAAAGCTTTCCCGTCGTCGTCCATCCGCCGGTTGGACCGCCGATGCGCCTCCCGCGCTGAGCCTGTCGCTCTGTCGCAGTGACGGGTGTTATCGGCTGGGACGCCCGCTGACCGCCACCTGGCGGATCGGGTGCCCGGTGGCCGCTGACGTTCAAGGGCTCGAAGCGTCGGTGATGTGGTACACCGAAGGCAAAGGGGAGGAGGACCTCAATGTTCACTACTTCCAGCGCTGGAACGAAACCCAGCTCAAGCAGCTCGATTTGAACCACGCCGTCCCGCTGCGCTGCCAATTGCCCTACAGCCCGCTGAGCTACGAAGGCACGCTGGTGCGGATCCGCTGGTGCGTGCGGCTGCGGATGTTCTGCTCGGCCGGCCGCGAGATCGTCGTGCAGATGCCGTTTCAGTTGGTCAGCGATGTTGTTGCCGACACGCCGTAGCCGCTATGCCGACGGTTTCGACTTCCTCGCCGCCTGCCAATCCGTTCTCGACACGCTTCGTCCGTCCCGATCGCACTGACTATCGGTTTGCCGACGGCCAAGACGCTGACACGGTCGCCGCCGCCGTGATCGCACAATTGACCCGCTGTGGCACCGCCGCGATTGTCGGGCCCCACGGGACCGGCAAGTCGACGCTGTTGCACGCCCTGGTGCAGCGGCTGAGTGATGTTTTTCCCCATGTGCCGTGGATTCAATTCAGCTCCGCAGACAATGCGGCCCAGGAACTGCGGCGCTGGCAGCGTGAGCAGGAAATCGCGGGCGAGCCGTCGGCAGCGTCGACCACTTGCCTGGTGATCGACGGGTTTGAGCAGTTGCCGTGGACCGCGCGGCAGCGGCTGATTTGGCAATCGCGGCGTTGGACAACTTGGCGATCGCACAATCGCCGGTTGCCGGTCCGACCTTGCCTGCTGGTCACGGCCCACCGGCCGCAGTGGGGCGTCAGGACGATCTTTCGGACCGACTGGGATCGAGCGCTGGTCTCCCGGCTGACTGCGGAAAAACTCCGCGACTTGCCAGAACCGACTCGCCGGACGATGCTGCGGCTGGCCGCCGAGCAGGCTGCCAAACTGGAGCGTGGGCGGCCTGCGGATCGCAACGTCCGTGATTACTGGTTCTCACTGTATGATGAGTACGAGCGTCTTCGTGCCCCTGACTCTTTTGCCGCTGCGACCGGCCGGAAAATCACTCAATGACGGTTCGGCTCAATGTGATGCTCGTGCAATCGCCCGGGATGTCCGGTTTGCAATCGGAAATCAATGCCGAGCTGACGATTCAGTTGCTGGATGTCCCGGGAATCGACGTGGCGATCGTTAACTCGCTTCGGCCCGATGTCGCCAGCAGCACCGATCGCTTGCTGCTCACCGTGACGCAGAACGACATGGCGCTCATCGACTGGCGCGAGCCGGATGACGTGCTCCGCGACTTGGAGCAACTGGGCGTTGCGGGGCAACGTGCGCCGCATCGGCTCGATCCCGCCGCGGCGGCGGTGGCCTCCGGTGCGCGGCGGCTGTACCTGATCGATCTCCGCCGCGGCGACCGCCCGGCCGTCGTCGTCGACGCACTCGGGGCACTGCTGCAGGATCGCCGCGTCGTCGCGGTCACCCTCGGCGTCCCCGCAACCTCACCCCGCTCCGGCGGCGCAGAGCCAGCAACTTCGCCGGCGACCAACGCAGCCGCATCTGCGACCAGCGACCGCAGCCCGGCTCCAACCGCTGAACTCCCGCCCTCGCTGCCCGCGGGTTGCGCCAGCGCTCCGCAACCACCTGAGCCGCGGCGGGCGGTCCAGAGTGGCAAGCGGCCGAGCGAGTACGACTTGGACGCGCTGGTCGACGGCGTCAATGGAAGCGACTGGTAAGCGGGCGGCTTCCCCTTGCAGAGAGTAAGTGTCCCTTTTCTGCTCAAGGGTCAACTGCGAATTGCAACCGCGGAAGGCCGCTGGTACGCTATGGCGGGCTGGAACGCTACCATGCTAGCGGTCGCCGCCGCGCACGCTTCTGCTCCGCCCGTGGATCGAGCCCATTCCTCACGTTGACACCCTCCTTCCGACGCTTCGAGACGTACCGTATGGCTGCCATCAATATCGAAACCAAAGGCGACGTCGTTGTGATTTACTTCACCGATGGCAAAATCCTGGATAGTCAGCGGATCGAGCAAGTTGGCCGTGAATTGCAAGATGCGGTGCCGCTGGCCACTCATAAGAAGATGGTGCTCAACTTCCGCGGCGTCAGCTTCATGTCGTCGGCGATGATCACCAAATTGGTGATGCTCAACAAGTCATGCAAGACGCAAGGCGTGGCGATGAAGTTCTGTGATCTATCCACCAACGTGATGGAAGTCTTTAAGATCACGAAACTCAATAAGCTGTTCGATATCCATAAGACGGAAGATAAGGCGATCGAAAGCTTTGACAAAAAAGGTTGGTTCGGCTGATCGCCTGGAAGGTCTGAGGTCGTATGAGTGAACTCTCCGACGCCTTGCGCGCGCAGCGGATTGAACTGGCTGGCGACGTTCATGACCGCGTCATCCCACCGCTGTTCGCGGCGCGGATGCGACTGGAAACGCTCGCCGCACGGCTTGAGCCAACCGCCGGTCGCGAAGCCACCGTGGCCGACGAAGCGACCGTCGCGGAACTGCGTCGCGCTGTCGAACTGATTCAGTCGGCGATCAGCAAGAGCCGCCAGATTCTGCAAGGGCTCGCTCCCCATCAGCCGGGACAGCAGCACTGGGACGCGCAGTTGCAGCAGGCACTCGGCGAGCAGGAACGCGAGCTGCGGCAGACCGGCAGCATCCCTTGGGAGCGGATCGATGACGATGCCGCGGTGCTGCTGACTTCGATCGCTGAAGAGGCGATTCGCAATGCCGTACGTCACGGCGACGCGCGGCGGATCGAAGTCACCATCGCCCCAACCGATCAACAACAGGCACCTGCGGCCAGCGGTAGCAGCCAACTCCATGAGTTGATGATCCAAGACGATGGCCGTGGGTTTGATCCCGACCAGAGCAGCGACCACCATGGGCTGCACTTGATGCGGCTGCGGGCGGCCGCACTCGACGGCCAACTCAGCCTGTCGTCTCGGCCCGGCGGGCCCACCCGCGTACTCCTGCGGTGGCCGGTCCCAGGCGGTCCCTAGGTCGCCGATCGCTCCGTCGATCGGAGCCTCGGCACGCTAAGTTCGTGAGAACCGGACGCTAACGGGCGGTGTCGCGTATGTTGCACGCTGTAGAGTGGTTCTATTAGCCGGAGTGCGTTAGCACCCGGTTCGCCAGCATTGAAATCCGTGCACAGCCGGACGCTCATGTGTGCCGGCTGATTGAATTTTTCCAGGTCTCAGGTCCTGCGTTGCTGACAACGCATCGCTCATTCGGTTCGACCGGCGGAGCGGTCGACCACCTATTGCACCGCTTGTAGCAGCAGTTCGATTCGCTGTTCGAGCGTCTGTTTGCGCGCCGCCACTTCGGCGTGCGTTTGAGCCACGGCGTCGTAAGCGGTTTTGGCTTCCGCTTCAGCGGCTTCGGCTTGCGCGATCGGTTCTTGCATCGCCTGGGCTTCCCCTTGCAGGCGTGCCGCTTCACCTTGTTGGCTTGCTACTTCCGCCCGAGCGGCGATCTGATCACGACGCATTTGAGCGATCTGCTGCAGGCTTGCGGCCAGTTCCGCTTCGCGATCGGCGACGAGTTGCTGCGATTGGGCGGAGTCGAGATTGCCGACGCGGCCGGCGATGACCAGGTCATGTTGGTCGCGTGTCTTGGCGGTCAGTTGCTTGATTTCGGCGGCCAGGCCATCGGCGCGTTGCAGGGCTGTGGCGGCAGCCCCTTCCGCGGTCTTAGCGGCCGCGGCGAGTTGGTCGCGATTGGCCACCAGCATTTCACGAGCCTGGGTTGCCTCGGCTAACTTGGCTGCCGCCGCATTGAGTGCCGCCAGCGACGACTGAAATTCCGGTTCAAATGCCGCCAGCTTTTCGCGCTGCTCTTGCAGACGCTCGTCGGCGGGCGGTGGGTTGGCCGCCAAAGGCTGGACCGCCGTGGGGTCTTCGGACTTCGAAATCAGCACTTGCCCTTGCCAATCACCGGCAATGACATTGGATCCATCGTGCGTGATGGCGACCGCCAGCACCGGCTCTTGCATTTGCGGAAACTCACGCACCAGATTACCGCTGGCGTCCCACAGCTTGACCTTGCGATCCTTGCCACAGGTGATCAGCCGCCCTTCATGGTCGAACGCCACTCCCGTGGCCCCACCCTCATGCGCATTGATGCTCTTGAGCGACTTGCCGGCGACGATGTCCCACAGTTTAACCGTGCCGTCATCACTGGCCGATGCAAACACATTGGAATCATCGCGCCAGGCGATCGCATTGACCGCTCCTTTGTGTTCGGCCAGATCGAGAAACTGACGCCCGGTTTCGGCCTCCCAGACCACCAAGCCAGCGGCACGATCTCCCGAAGCCACCAACACGCCGTCGGGGCTAAATGCGACCGCATAGATCCAGTCGGTATGTTTCTTGATGTCGAACAGCAGATCGCCGTCGATCGAATAAATCCTTAGTAGTTTTTGTGGACCACCGAGCGCAACTTTCGTCAAATCATCGTTGACGTCAGCATCAAAGGTGACGTCATATTCATCACCAACCTGGGCGATTCGTTCTCCGGTTTTGACGTCATAGATCGCGACCAAGCCCACTGCTGCATGTTCGCCGCCGCCGACGATCAGGTAGGCGCCATCGCGGCTGAACCGCAGCGACTGAGGCACCCCTTCGGGAAACGGCAACACGCCGAGCAGTTCAGCGGTTTCGCTGTGATAGAACACGACTTGGCGTTGGCCAGCAACGGCCACCAGCGGTGCCCAGGGGCTGGCGGCCACCGCCGTGATCGCCGCGGCCCGCGGCGTGACGACCGGAACGGCTTGCGGTACCGTTTCGGGCATCGCGGCCGGTCCTTCAGGCTTGCCGGTTCCGCCGCTGACAAAAGCGAGCGAGTTGGTCTTCTTTTTAGCCGCTTTGCTGCCGGCGTTTTCAAGCAGCCCGCCTTGAATCCAGGCCTCGATCAGTTTGATCTGCGCTTCAGGAATCTTATCCTGACCTGGCGGCATGACCGGCGTGTCTTCATGCGTGATCAGTTGCCACAAGCGGCTGCCTTCATAATCGCCGTCATAGACGATTTCGCCACTGCCGCCGCCGATCATCAAGGAGGCATGCGTGTCCAGGGCCAAGCCGCCTTTGGATTCGCCTTGATTGTGGCAACTCATGCAGTGCTGGCGGAAGATCGGCTTGATGTGGTCTTCGTAGTTTATCTTCGGCGACGCATCCTCGGCGACCGGCTGTTCCGCACCGGCTGTGGGCAACAACACACCGATCAACATGAACGCTGCAGGAATGGTTCGAAAGCTCATCGAGATCACTTTAAGTGGCCGGGCACAAGTAACTTGTCAGGGTTGACGCGACTAAGGATCGTGCGGGTGCTTCGTCTAATGGTTAAACACGAACTCACGGCTGTTGAGGATCGCCCAAAAGACGTCCTCCAGTCCTTGCTGCACATTGGGGGCAGCCGCAACCGCTGCCTGCAGGTCCTGCATTTCCGCCTCCGTCGGCGTCCGCGACAGAGCGCGAATATACAGCGCTCGCACAACCTCCTCGGGCGGCATCTGCTGCTCTTTGAGCATCTTTTCGACGACCTTACCTTGGTTGATCTTGTTGTGAACGCTGCTGCCGTTAAGCAGGTGCAGCGCCTGTGACAACGACGGATCGGTGGTCGCTTCGCAGTCGGCGACGGTCACGCGCGGTGATCGGCCGAAGGTGGTCAAGAAGTAGTTGCTGGTCGCCCCGTCGGCGATTTGGACCGCTCGGGCGCCCAGCGGCAACCCGCGGAACTTGTCCGGTGCGGCCGTGGCCATCGAGAGGCAATCCAGCAGGCTTTCGGCTGGGATCCGGCGCACGGTGGCATGGGCATAATTCCGCGTATCACCCGCGTTTTCTGCCGTCGGCGTGCTCGAGCGTTGGTAGGCTTCGCTGGCGCAGATGTCGCGCACCAGCCGGCGGAAATCGAACTCGTACTCGACCAGCTTGTCCCCTAGGCGGTCGAACAACTCCGGGTTGCTCGGCGGGTTGCTGGCGCGGATATCATCGACTTCATCGACCAGCCCGACACCGGTGAAGTGCGCCCACACGCGGTTGGCGATCGAACGGGCAAAGTAGGGATTCTCCGGAGCAGTCAGCCACTGCGCCAACACCTCGCGGCGGTCCTTGCCCGCCACATCCGGTTCCTCGCCGCCGAGGAATTTGGGCTTCATGTTCTGGCCGGTGAGCGGGTGCTTCGTTTCACCACCGCCGCGATTGGAGATGATGAACTCGCGATAATCCTCCGCTTGCTTGCGGCCGACTTGCGCAAAGAAAGCGGCGAATCCATAGTAGTCATCCATCGTCCAGCGATCGAACGGATGGTTATGACACTGGGCGCACTGGGTGCGGATCCCCATAAAGACCTGGGCCACATTTTCGGCGGTCTTTAAGCGGTCGCGCTCGACCTCATAAAAGTTGGTCTGCGGTGTGGTGAAGGTGCCACCGGTGCTGGCCAGGAGATCACGAACCATTTGGTCGATCGGCACATTGCGTGCAAATTGATCGGTGAGCCAATTGGCATACAAGAACGCAGACTTATAACTGACTTGGTTGCTGCTCTTGATCGTCAGGAGCTGAGCGAACTTCATCGCCCAGATTTCGCTGAACTCCTTCCGTTCCAACAACCGGTTGACCAGCGCTTCGCGCTTGTCGTCGGCAACATCGTTCATGAACTGCTGGTATTCTTCTTCGGTGGGCAGCAAGCCGGTGATGTCGATCGTCACCCGCCGCAAGAACTCTTCGTCGCTGCACTGTCCGCTCGGTTGCAGACGCAGTTGTTGCAGTTTTTTGCCGACCAGTTCATCGATGTAGTTGCCGGTGATGGGCGGCGGCGTGTAGTCCAGCCCGGCCGGTAGCACCAGCACTTGGCTGCCGACGGTGTGGGTGTCGAAACGAGCCATCACGAACGCTTCCCCGCGAGCGCCCGCGATGACCGTGCCCGCTTCGTCGATGTCGGCGCTGACCGGATTGTTGGTCGAGAAGCCAGCCAGGCGCGAGAGGTCGCGGGTGGTTCCGTCGGCATAATGGCCAACGGCGACAAACCGCTGGGTCGCGTGCTCACCTTCCAAAACGGCCTGCGGCGGGTAGATCGAAACCGACTCAACGATTGGCGGCTTGGCGTCGGCGGGATCCGCCAGGGCGCCGTCACGGAGCCATTCAAGAATCGTCGCGTAGTAATCGGAGTCGGCGTCGAAGCGTTTGCCGCCGGTGTGCTGCACCGCGCCGATCGACTTCTTCAACAACAGGCTGTCCTCGGGGATCGCCAGGTTGATCCGCCGGATGCCGATCTCGCGAGTGATCCGGTGGTAATCACCATCGGGATCGTAGCCGAACAGGCTGAGGCCGAAGCCGTCCTTGCCGCGAGCGGCGCCGTGGCAGGCGCCGGTGTTGCAGCCGGCGCGGGTGAGGATCGGCATCACATCGTTAATGAAGCTGACCGGGTGACGCGTTGCGGCGCCGGCGACTTTCACAGGAATTTTTTGTGTAACCCCTAAGTAGGCGGCGACCAGTTCGGCATTGCCGTCCGCGGCTGGACGCAAGGTGTGGCCGTCAACGGTAGCCACGGGGTCGCCCGCGATCGACCACTCCACGCGGTCGGTGATGTCGAGCGTCACGCCGTCGCTGCGCGTCAGCACGGCGACGAAGGTCTGGAAGTCCCGCGCGGAATCGAGTGAGATTTCCGGCGGGTAGACAGCAAACTGCGGCGGCGAGGCGGCATCCGGCCGCGAGGAGGTCGCTTCGGGCGTCGCCGCCAACAGCCCAGCAGGGATCAGCAGTGCCAGGGAGACACTGACCACGGCAGGAAACGTGGCTCCGGTGAGCCACCACGGTGACTTTGTCGGGCTCGGGCTGGACGTGTGCATGGTGCTCTCAGAGAAAATGAAAACGCGGGGCAAGGCAATGCAAACCGCTCACGGCATGTTGGATTGAATGGATATCCGTTGAATGACCGAGTGCTTAGGATTCCTGCTTCATTAAGCGAAGCTGTTCCAGACGGCTGAGCGGTTTGGGTTCCGCTTTGGGTTCTTCCAGCTTGGCTGCCTCGGCCGGCTCCGCGGCGGGTTTGGCCGGTAACGGTTCATCGACGCGCAACTCGCCGGTGCCCTGGGTCTGAATGATTTCACCGGCTGAGTTGGTGATCTTCGCCACACAGTACAGCGTTTTGTGGTTGCCGACTTTGGCGTCGGCGGCCAGTTCGATCGGGAAGGTGATCGAGGTCGATTCAGGTGTCAGCGGCTGCTTCGGTTGGGGCGAAGTGACGCCAGGCGGCAGGCCGACCAGTTCGACTTCCGCAGTCCCTTCAAACGGCCGCATCACCTCGACACTGACCTGCATGGCGGTTTTGGTCCCGGTCTCCGCGGCGATCCGAGGGAACTCGAACTTGAACGCGACGTCCTCAACCACTAAATCAATCGGCGGCGTGACGATCTGCGCCTGACCGTTGCCACTGTCATAGGTCGCGACCATCAGCATCGGCCAAGTGCCGACCGCCGCTGCGCCATTGGCGGTGGTCGGAATGGTGACTTCGGTTTGCCCTTTCTCAATCCGGCGACCGTTATTCACCGCAATCCCTGGCGGAGTGTAGAGCGTCGCCAATGCGACAGCGCCTTCAAAGCCTTCGTTGCGCACAATGGAGACCTTCAGATCCTTCGATCCGCTGCGGACGATCGGCGTCCCGGGCTGCTCCAGCGTGATCTTAAACGGAGCCGCATCGGTCACGGCGACGGCGAGGCGGTTGGAGTCATAGCCCCACATGTCGACGCGGTTCTGGCCGAGCACCAACCGGTGACGCAGGTTCAGCCCGCCTTGCAGATCGGCCAACTTATCGTCGTTCACCTTCCCCTGCAGCCTCACCAGCGCGGCCGAATCCGCCGCATCGGCGGCCGCCGTAAAGATCACCGGGATCTCCGCCCGGTCAGCCGGCACGGGGTACGTTTTGACCTCCACCCCTGCGGGCACATCGAGCCAGTTCAGGTGCAGTTCGCCGCCGAAGTTTTCACGTCTGGCGGTGACCATCACCGCCATCGATGCGCCCCGCGGCACCGCCACACCGTGCGGCTCATCGCGAACGATTTCGCGGCGGTCAAACGTCAATGCCGGCTCAGCGCCCGTGACTTCGATGCGGTAGGCAAACTCCGGTCCGCCACGACGCAGTGAATCGGTAATCCGTACGGTGTGCAGACCGTCCTCAGCCGGAGTGAACTCGACAAACGAATCGGTTTTGCGGCCTTCGTCGTCATTGCCAGCGACCGAGCGAAACTGCGGGTTGTAGACATTGACCACCGAATCCAACGGCGAGCGGAGGGTGCCGCGAGCGTACACGCGGACCAAATACTTCTGACCTTTGGTGGCTTCAAAGGCGAAGTAATCGATGTCTCCGGGCTGCCCGATCACGCCGCAGAATGCACCTGGGCCCGTGGCGGGATTGCCTTTGCGGAGGTCATCGTTCGGCTCCGACTCGACCGTCACCGGCAAATCATTGACACGAATCCAGTTCGGCGAAGGGCTGACCCCCAGGTCGCTCTGCGTGACCACAGGAAATAGATCAGTCCGCTCGCTGGACAACTGCACCTGAGCGGTGGTGATCAGCGGTGCCTCCGGATCGCCGGTCGGATGGACCAAGGTTGCGGTTAAAACATCACCGGGTTTGCCACCAGCCGGCACCACCGCGATTGGCCGCGGGAACGTTCCGATATGCATCCGGTAGTAAGCCAAATCATGGCCACCGAAACTGCTGTCGCGCAGCAAAACCTTATAAATCCCCGCTTTGGGAGCGGTGAAGGTGAGCAGCGGATCCTGTTGCAACAGCGAAGAATCGTCGCTCTCGGCGATCTGAAACCGCCCTTCGTCAAGAATCGCAATATAAGGATCGAAGATCCGACTGGTGTAGTCATAACTCAGACGCAAGCCTTCGACTTCAACATGCAACGTCTGACCTTCGGCCAATTCGACTTCGAAGTGGTCCAGGTCCTCAAACTTGATCACGCCCTCGACGGTGCAGTTGAGGGCGATCTTTTGAGCGGTCTCGAAGTCGCTGTTCGGTTCGACTTCCAGGACCACCGGAATCGCTCCGACACCCATCAGCCGCAGGTTGCTGATGCCCGACTTGGTCACCAACTGCATCGGGTAGAGCCCTGGTGCGATCGCGCCATCGGCGACGACCGTGAGCTCGACCTGCTTGGCGTCGATCGGTTTGACTTCCGAGACGCTCAGGCCCGGCTGATCAAACAGCACCTGGTGAGCATCGCCAAGCCGGTCGCCATGCAGAATCACTTTGGTCGTTTGCCCGCGGACCACCCCCATCGGCTCCATGCGGCTGAGCGTCGGCTGAGCGGCGGTGGCAGACGATGCGAAGCGGCCCGGTACCCCGGCAGTCGCGCCGGCGAGCATCGCCAACATCACCGGTACGAGCAACGGGCGGGACATCTCGACATGTTTCATGGCAACCTCGAACGACAACAGCAAACACGGGGCGCGGACGATAACGATCGCATCAAGCCAGCAACGGCTTGACCACTTGACCACCGTCGACGATCTCGATCGGACGGCCGCCAGGCGCCATCAGCTCTTTGTCCGCGACAATGCCGAGCAAGTGATACATCGTCGTCGCCAGATCCTCCGAACTGACCGGGTTTTCCTCGGGCTCCGCGGCGGTCGCATCACTGCTGCCATAGACCATCCCGCCCTTGATGCCGCCGCCGGCGAGCATCACGCTGAACACCTTCGGCCAGTGATCACGGCCCGCATCCGCGTTGATCCTGGGCGTGCGGCCGAACTCGCTGCTGACGATCACCAACGTCTCCTCGAGCATCCCACGCTGCGACAGGTCGTCCAACAGCACCGCCAGCGCCACGTCCAACGGCGGCATCGAGTTGCGGAACCCCCGGGTGATGTTGGCATGCATGTCCCAGCCGCCATAGGTGACCGTCACCAACCGCACGCCGGCCTCGACCAGCCGCCGCGCCATCAACAACCGCTGGCCCGCTTGGTTGCGTCCATAGCGATCACGCAGCGCAGCGTCCTCTTTATCGATCTGGAAGGCTTCCCGCGCGGTCGGGCTATCGAGCAGTCCATAAGCCCGTTCATAGAAGGTTTCCATGGCGGCCACGTTGTCCGACGACGTCAAAGAAGCAAAGCGGCGGTTGACCGCTTCGAGCGCCGACTTGCGGCGCACGAATCGCTCGGCGTCCACGCCGCCAGCCAGGTTGAGGTCGCGGACTTGGAACCGCGGATTCTGCGGGTCGTCGCCCAGCGCGAACGGGCCGTAGCTGCTCGACAAGTAACCGGTGCCAGCGTACTCATTGGGTACATTGGGGACACACACGTACGGCGGCAAATCGTTCCGCGGGCCGTACTCGTGGCTGACGACCGAGCCGAAGCTCGGGAACACCAATGCCGGGCTCGGCTTGTAGCCGGTGAACATGTTGTGGGTGCCGCGTTCGTGCGCGGCTTCGCCGTGGGTCATCGAGCGGATGACCGAGAACTTGTCGGCGCACTTGGCGAGGTTAGGCAGCGTTTCGCTGAACGTCTCGCCAGTGTTGGTGCGGATCGAACCCAGTTCGCCGCGGTATTCCAACGGGCTGTAGGGCTTGGGGTCGAATGTTTCTTGATGAGCGATCCCACCGGGCAGAAACACGTGGATCACGCTTTTGGCCTTCGCCTCCAGATGCTCGTAACTCTTTTGTTGCGCCTGAGCTTGCTGCAACATCATCAGTTCCGGCAGCGAAATCCCCAGCCCGCCAAATGAACCTGCCGCCAAAAAACCGCGGCGGCTCAACCGATTCCCGTAACAACGCGTCATCATCCAGACTCCCGTGGAACGAACTCGATCAACGTAATTTCATTGACCCGATACTGGTACTCTTGGTAACGTCGCCCGTTGGTCGGTCGACCCGTCTTCAGTGGCAGCCAGATCAGCCTGTGGCCGCAGTGTCAATTCTCCCGTCGGCCTGTAGCCGACTTCGGTACGCCGTGGGTGGCAAGTGGTGGGCGGGGGGAGTGCCAGCCGGTGGCCTCCAGGTGGGTGTGCAACCTCCACAGCGTATCCCACAGTGAGGGAAATGTCAAAGGTTGCCGGTACCGGCAATCTTACGTGTCCCGTCGACCTGCAGGGCTGCGAATCCAATCGCTCAAACGCGCTGAGTTCTCCGTTGAACTCAGTTTCTGTGGAAAGAGTTCACTTTCTGCTCGACACACGCTCGCAGTGGCTTCCGAGGGTTCGCCAGCTTGTCCAGCTCTCCAACTCAGTTACGCCATTTGCCGTCTCCCCAGCACAACACTGCAGGGTCACTGCATGGAGAAAGCGCTAACTCCTTGGTTCTGTCCGGCCACATTAAGTTCCTTTCGCGCCCACTGCAGCGCGCAAAAGCTCCAGGCTTGCTGTCGCTCTGCGGCATTCCAGGCGGTGATGGCACCTTTGGAATCCCAGGCGTAGAGCGTGCCATCGGCCGCGAAGAGCAACCCGTTGAGATTGCCTCCGCCGCACTCGAACTGGTCGAGCCGCTCGCCCGTGTGAGTGTCCCAAAGTTCAATGCAATATCCGGTGGTCAGCGCGTAATAGACGGTCGCGAGCCGGGCGCCATCGCACGAGACCGCCAGTGGGCCATCGATCCGCCGCGCAATTTTCAAATCCAATGACCGCAGCTCGCCGGTCTCCAGGTCGAGCAACTGCCTGCGCGGCTCGGCTCCGGCCAAGACCACTGTGACCCACCGACCGCCGGCTGACCAAGCGGATTGTTCAATTGCCGCGTGTAGTTCGTATGACCGCTGCAATTGACCGCTGGCCACGCCCCACAGACAGACCTGGCCGGCGGCGCTGACCGACAACAAACTTTGCGTGTCATCTGCAAACAGCAGCGACTGCAAGATGCCGTTGGCATGGGGCGTGCGCCGCAGCAATTGCCCGTCCGCGGATCGCCAGAGATAAATGCACTGCGAATCCGCCGCAGCGATGAACTGCCCATCGGCCGAACAGGCAAGTTGGCAGGCGACCCCGTCGGCGAGTCGGGCCAGTGGTTGCAGCGGCGTCGGTGCTGGTTGAGCCTTCCCGATCAGGATGCTGCCATCGTAGCAACCAACGGCAAATCGATTGCTGCGGGCGGAGATCACCAGTTGCCGCGGATAACTCGCCGCTCCTAAACGAATCGGATGTTCAGGTTGCTGCAGGTCATGCAGCACGATTTCGTTCTGAAGACTTTCGTCACGTGATTTGCGCAAGTACACGACGTGTGAGACCGCCCAGCGGCCGTCAGCGTCGATCGCAAAATCCCATACTCCGGCGGTCGCGATTCCTGTTTTGGGAACGTAGTTGACGCCGAGTTGCCAGAGCACCACAGCTTCGGCGGCCAGCAACACGGCGACCCCACAGGCCATGGCCAAGGTCAACCAAGTGAACCGGAACACGTGGCTAGCCAGAACCTGCCACGGTGGCGTGGCGATGCCGTCATTCATCGTCGACATGTCCTCCATCATGGTCGCCTAACCATAAAGCTGCTTAACCCACAGACAGGTACAGCAGGAGCCCCAGTTGAAAGGTCGCCAGCGCGAGCGTGCTGGCCAGGGCCAGATGAGGACGCCACTGATAGATCATCACTTGCCCTGCGCCGACCAGCGAGGTGCCCAGCAGCTTCACCAGGACAAACAACCACACACTGCCTTGAGCGATTTCAATCAACCAACAGCCAACGGGATTGCGTTCAAAGTCTTGGATGATGTCTTCTAATAACACTACCAACACGGCATCGTGGACCGAAACGGCAGCGATAAACAGCAACAACCCTGCGAACCAGAGCGTTCGATAGGGTGCACCCATCATCAGCGAGCGGAGTAAAATCCAGCGATGGCCCTGAACTAAGGTGAGCATGGGTGAGGCGATCCTTTCACAGCGATCCAATCAGAAACGAAGCGAGTTACGGTGGGACCACGGTGCGCGTCATCCGCTTTGACCGACCGCGGCGACCGGTGAAAACGCAAAGGTCGGACCAGAGGCAGGCGGAGAAGCGCTCGGCCGGCCGAACGTTGGTGCTAAGGCGACCGCGGTGGCGGCAGAGAGACCGCTTGCGGGCGCTCTGATTCCCCTTGAGTCAGAGCGTTTTTGCTTCCGAATCGATCGCGGTGGATGCCTGAGCGGCGCGCTCCGGCCAGCGACGTGCTCAGGCTTTAGGCAACGCGACCGCCGATGCCCTCAACCGATGCAGCGCTGTGACCCGAGCTAAACGGTCGGTGTCAGCGGCCGGCCGCAGCGCGTGGTCGTTGCGGCGGTGACGCTACAGCCTAGCCAGGGAACAACCAAAACCACGTCTGGAAATCACCGCCGCGGCGGCCGTCGCCGCTGGGCAAGCGGATGCCGAACTCGTTTTCGCCCGGTGCCATGCGGAAGCTATCCCCGTCGAGGTACAAGGGCTGGTTGTCTCGCCCACCCTCGATCGCCCAGATGAAGCTCCCCTTGAGGGTCAGACGCACCAGGATGCGGTCGCCGAGGTTGAACTGGCCCATCTGGTTGAAGACGTTTGTCAGTCCTCGCAGCGCAAATTGCGAGGGTTTCCAAACGATTTGGTTGCCATTGACATCGACATCGGCGGTCAGCACCACCGGAGTGTAGCCTGCGACACCCTCACGCCCCCAGAGTTCAATCTGGTCACGCGTCAAAGGCACCGGCACTTCAGCGGTTGCAAAGCAGGTCGGCTCACCGCGCTGCTGCGCCCCATCGATGACGGTTTTCGGATCCACATCGCGATCGCAGTCGACTCGCAGCCCCTCTCTCAACTCGCCTAGAGTCAGCCGCATTCCCAGGGCCAGAGGGCCTGGTGCGACAAACACGCCTTTGATTTGCATGCCTGGTTGGGCCCCATCGTTCTCGTTGTGCAGGCTGGCCAGGGCATCGATCGCCGCCTGCACGGTCACTTGCTCGGCCAAAACGGAGGACTCACCGGGCTGATAGGCCACGCGACTGGCGATGCTCAGGCTGGCGTTGAAGACGAGCGGCAGTGACACCGCGTTGTCGGCCGAGTCGAGCAGCCTGGCGACGACCTGTTGAGTCGCCTGGGTGGCATCGAGGTAAAAGTCGGCGCTCGCCAGTCCAGCGGCGTCCAGCGGCACAACGGCAACGGTCTCGGTCGGGGCTTCGCCCGCGGCCACAACCTGCCCTCCGCTGGGGCTCGGCGCGGTGTTCACAACCTCGAAGCGGACACGGGTCGTCTTCGCGTGACAATGTCCATTGGCCAGGCCGACGATCAACGGCCGCGGCAGTTTGACGAGCGTGCCTGCCGCCTGCGCCAGATCCGGCAGCACTTCCTGGCCATCACCGCTGACGTAGAACAGTCGCGGGACCGCGGTCAGCGGCGGCCACAAGCAGCGACAATCGCTTCGCTGCGTGGCCTGACCCGCCGCGTCGATCGAGACGATCGCCAAGCGGCAATCGCGATGCAGGATTCCCTGCGGCGGAAGAAAGTCGGCATCCTCGCCGCTGGCTGGCCACTGGATCCGGCCGGACTGCGCATCGGGGGTGGCGGTGCGGGCGGCAATTTGCCAGTAGTCGCCACTGCGAAACGCGGCTTCCGGTGGCAGTTCAAAATGTATTTCGACGCCTTGCTCCAGCGCAACGAAGCCGTCATTGACCGCGGCATCGACAGCGACCAGGCCGGTCCCTTCCCAGCGCCGTAGCCGCGGGTTGGACGTCTGATCGATCGTCGCTGGCAGCGGCGCGTTGTCCAGCGGCGACAGCGTGATCCGACCCGTGGCGTCGTCGACGCTGCCGATTTTTGCCAGCGCGCCGGGGATGCCCTGGAGCTCGTCCGAGTCGTGAATGATTTCAACGATGTCACCGGTGCTGAAACCGAGGTTTTCATCCGGTCCGACGCTGTCCACCGTCAGCCGCGTTACCTCCACGCCATCGACGGTCACGATCAAACTGTCGCTGATCCGGGTGATCACGGTGCCGTTTTCGCGCGACCATTTGTACGTTGCTTCGTCCAAACCGCCACCGAGGTGGATTTCCACACGGTAGAGCTGATTTTCCAGCCCGCGAAATCCGGCGCTGGCGGGGACTGTGCAGGGATCCGTATTGGGTGTGGGAACGGCGGTCCGCGCAGCCAGCCGCGGCAGCACCGGGCGCTGGCGTTGCTCAAACTCGCTGGCAGGCTGCTGGCAGGCACCGGTCAACGGCGCATCGGGATCCAGCGGTGTGTCGAGCGGTGCGGTGCGGACCTGCCACACCGTTTTCACGCGCGTGCCGGTGTCGGGGCCGCCGAGCGCGGGTTCGCGGAGCTCTGGGGCCTCGTGCATGGTCAGGTGCCGTTGCCACACGTCGAGATAGACCAGATGGTCACCCTCATTCAGCGGCGCAGGCGGGCGATGATCCGGTTGCCACGAGAACAGGAACGGCGCCTCGGCCTCGCACTGACGGCCCTGCACGTAATAACGGCCGGCCGACAGGGCGAACTGGCGAACCGGCGCAGCAGGATCCGCGGGCAGAGCATTCAGCACCGCCGGATCGGTGATGATCGCAAACGCGGCGGTGTCGGCCGGCCCGCCGCAGGCACCGACGAGGTCCCAGGTGGTCGTCTCATCGCGGCGGGCGGTGATCGCCGCCTGCTCGTTCCAATCGGCGTCCAGTTGCACGCGGCCCTGTTGCATCAACACCTGCTGATAGTGTTTGGCCGGCTGGAAGGAGTCGCGGGTGAAGTCGCCTTTCATCTGCTTTTCCTGTCTTTAAAAAATCATCTGTGCCCGGCCACTTAAAACACGCCGGCTGCGAGCCCAAATCGCAGGTATTCCCGCAGCCGCGCGCGAAGATGGGCTTCGCGTTGTGGCTGGTACAAGTCATGCATCGCGCCCATCTCCGCACCGTCGTCCGCCCCTTGGCCAGTGGCCTCCGAGCAGCGCTGGCTGAGTTGCCCGTAGCCCGGATCGCCATAACGCAAGGAGGTGAATTGCGGTCGGATACCCGCGGCTGCATCCTGCTCCGCAGGCAAGCAGCGGTAGCGGCGCGGGACGCGCGTTTGCGGATGGCGCGGCAGCCAACTGAACCGGACGCAGCCCTCCTGCCGCCGTCGTACCAACACCGACTCGCTGAGGAAAATGCAGTTGGATGCCAGCTCCAGCACGTCGACCTGCACGTTGCCGATGATCGTGCAGTTTTCCAGCCGCCACGTCCCGGCCGGACCATCACCGCCCAGATTCGACAAGGCGATCTGAGCCTCAGCACCGGCATCGATGATGCAGTTTCGCAACCGCACGCTCACTCCCGCATTCCCTAGCCGCAGCGGCGGCAGAATGCAGTTCTCGATCTCGACGTCGGTTGACTGTGAATTGAGTTCAAGGAACGTGTCGGGCTGTGCGAGCAGCTCACCGTCGACGCTGACCGCGCGGCCCGGTGCGAGTGTGCAGTGGCGCATGGTGAACCTCCGCAGTTCGCCGCTGACGCGGATTGCACCGGCCAACCACAGCCCATCGAGCGAGACGCTGCCGTCGGTGTCGCCGCTGATCGTCCAACACTGCCCCACGCCCGCGGGACGTAGCCAGACCGCCGGGCAACTGCCGTCGACCGCTCGCAGGTCCACGGCTACGCTGCTGGCAGTGACATCGGGCAGTGTTTCCACATACCGTCCGCTGCGGGTCAGTTCGATGCGGCCGCCGGCGCTACCGAGGCTCGCCAGCGCCTCGGCGATGGTGTCAAAGCCCGGCAGGGTTGCAGACGTAGTCGGCGGAACTTGCACCGTGGCGGGACGAGCCGCCGAGGACGCCGCTGCGCGGGCGTACTGACCGCCACCGAGAGGAAAGCTGAAGCCGTAATGAAATGAAACCTGCGGCAGCCGCCTCGGATCAAGCGGAGCGCTGCCCAGCACGACGCGTCCCAACTGTGGATCGAGCAGCACTTGGTCCTCCGCAGCGGAACGCTCATGATTCCAGACCGGTTGGTCGGTTTCATCGCGGGCATCGCTCAGATCACTGACGATGATTCGCTGAGCAGGGATCAGCGTGTCCTGTTCAGCAACGAGCTCCTGCAGGGCGACGCTCAGCCCCGGCCCATACAGCGTGACCAGCGGACTAAATGTTGGACCATCGCCAGCGAGCATCCGCCGGGTCAGCGGCAAGGGGACGTTGATCGGCTGGGCAAGCTGCGTGGGTTCGTCCTCGGTGACCGGACGGACGAAAAGTTGGCAATCCAGACCGAAGGGATGGACGCGGAACCGGCGATCGGCCAGCGGGTCGCCAGGCCACAACGCTCCGACCGGCACCAGCGGTGACCCGGTCCGCGCAAAGGCGCGCACGCGCCACAGGTGCAGACCGATCTGTGGGATGTTCCACTTGCCCCCGCCTCGCTGGGCCGACCGCACTTCAACTGTCCGCATCAGCGCTTCAAATGGAGTGTCGACAAACTCCAACGACTTCGCGTTTCGCAGGCTCGCAAACGACTGGCAGCGCGGACGACGGTGATTCAAATGCTGGGTCGCCGCCAACCGCTCGAAGTATTCCACCGCCCGCGCCGGCCAACCCGTGACATCGCGGGCGAGCAACTCCAATACCGGCGCGGTCCCTTTGCGCCGCCGATAAGCGATCGTATTGGCAATCTCGGCACGCGGTGACACCGCCATCGATCCGCTGGGCAAACCGCGAATTCCCAATAAGTCGCCCAAATACGGCAACGCCCAAGGAGCCGCAGTCTCGACAAAATGATTCTCATAGAGTTGTTCAAGATTCTCCTCAAGGACCGCCACCTGTGCCGCGATGAGCTCGACCAGTTGCTTCAGTGGAAAGCCTTGGGTGGCGTCGCGGCTGCGATGAACCGCAGGCAGAAGGTTATAAATCTCTTCGGCGGTGAAACTCATAATGCTCTCACCTCCAACTGGGACAGCGACGGTTCGTCGAACATCAGCAGTTCAGCCGGCTCAGCCAGCAGCGCGCTTGCGCCATCGACCGGAACGCTCGCGCCCAGGTAGCCGCTGCTCTGATCGCTGGCCGTACTCTCGGTTTGGGTGACGACGCCAGCGCTGAGCGCCGTCTTATAAAAGCGGCTCACGTTCACCAGGGCCACGCCGGGCACATTCTGAATCACGGCGATCACTTCACTCAGGGCCACGCCTTGACCAAACCGGCGTGCCTCGAAGGAAAAGGCGGCACGCAGCGCTGCCGTCACATCGGCCTGGACTCGCGCCGCCAACCGGTCGGGCTGCACGCGGACGACACCGCCGATGGCAAACAGCGAGGGCGGCTGTGAGACGATCCGCACCGGCACGCGGGGAAGTCCCTGTTGCACCAGCGATTGGCGCAGCGGCTCGGCAGGCTGCCCTTGCTCATCGATCACTTGGCCGCCGGGACCGAGCAGCGTCAGCAACACGCCGCGGGTTTGGCCATTCCAGGCCCAGACCGCGTGCGCCTTTTCCACGCCGGGAAAATCGCGAGCAAAGTCTTCGTAATCCTGCAGCGAGACCACGCGGTCGAGCGTCAGCACGGTCCGCGGCGCGTTGACCCGAGCGGCCGCGAGCGGCTGCGGGTCTGCCGCCCCCTGGGACGCAAGTGGATTGGTGACCCCTTTGATCCCGAGCGGCTGGGTGAGCAGCAGCGCGATCTGCTCGGGCTCCACCAGCCCTTCCCGGCCGCTGCCGGTGCGGTAGACCGCGCGGACATTTTCGCGGCCCGAGGGCAGCCGGGCGCCTTGCCGGCCATCGCCGAAGTGCACGCTCGTCGAACCATCGTCGGCCAGGCGGACGACGTACACCCGGTCCTGCGGTCCGGTGGAAAAGAACGTGGGCACCTCCCGCCATCGCAGCTCATCGACCCAGATTTCGAGCGTTGATTCCAGCCGCGCGGCCCCCGGCGGAAAGGTGAAGGTGAGCGGCTGTTGTTTCAGTACGAATCGTTGAAAGGGTTCTGCAGCATCGCCGCTACCCAGCACTTCCCCGGTCGTTTCACCATGGGTTGCGGGAACCACATTCGCATTGAGCGTGACGGTGGGGCGGGTGTAGCTGAACAGCAATCCCGACTGGAGTGTCAGCGTGGTGACATCGCTGTGGCGAATGTCGGCGATGCGGACGAGTTCGCACTGGGTCGTGCCGGGCAGATTGGCGTCCTCGCCTTGGAGCATCAGCGTCTGTTCCACGGCCAGGGTCGTGTCGATTCGGTCCAGCTCAAGCGTCGTCAGGCCCTGCGCCAGGGCGGCGGCGATCGGTGGGCCAAGGACCTCCAGCGGCTCGCTTTGCAGATGCGCCGTGGTGCCGCGCGTGGTGTAGGCGGAGTCCTTGACCGGATCGCTATTACCGATCGCACTCTTGAGATTCAGCCGGGCGCACTGGGAACTCATCGCGAAATCGGCTCGGGATAGCACGGAATTGCGGCCCACACGCAGCGGAACCAGGGCTGAACTTTCGGTCTCCAGCACCAGCCAGCTTCCGGCCACGACTTCCGGCAGCGGTCGTTCCAGCAGCACGTCGAACTGTGGATCGGGTGCGTTGTCTTGCGGTGGATTGAGGTCGTTGCCTTGCGAGTCCTGCCAAATCCGGCTCGGGCCGAGCGACGCCCCGGTGGGGTCGGTGAGCTGATCCCAGTCCTTCGGAAAGGGAAGCCTCCGCTCGCGATCTGTAAATGGCAGGGTTGCGTATTTCGGCGCGTTGTGCCCAAAGAATGCCACGCGGGCACGAACCGCGAACACGCCGGCATTCGCCGCAAACAGGCTGACCCGGGGCAGACTGTTGAGATGTTTTTGCACCTTCACCACATCCCAGCCATAGAAGTGGCGGAACTCCTGCATCTGAGCCGTGGAAATGCCGGCCTTGAGAAACAGTCCATCCACGATGCCTTGAGTTGGCTGCGGACCGAGGGGCACTGAGGCTGTCGCCTCGGCCGCGCGGCTCGCGGACGGCTGGGCCAGCGGTGCGAGGGTCGTCTCTGGAGCGTCGTTGAACTGCACACGGGTATGGCCCAACTCGCGGTGGACAAACACATCGATGATGCGTTTGGCCATCGCCTCCGTGCCGCTGGAGAGCACGAGCACATCGCCCCGCTTGAGGTTGGTGGTTGTCCCCGCGAGATAAAGCTGCGAAGCCGCGAGCAGCGTTTCCGGCTTTGGCGGCGCCGCGCGCAAGCGCGGCTGCAGCGCATTCCAGGCCGCCCGAGCGGTGAAATCGAGCGCCGTTTCAAACGTCTGCGGCTTCTGGCCAGGCCCTGGAATGCTCTGGACCTGCGTCCCTTTGGGGATCACGGCCACCGCTGGCGCTCCGCGTCCGGCTTCGGCGGTGAACGCCAGCAGCACCGCCGCAGCGGCGCCTGGAGCCAGTTCGTAGCCGATGGCGCGGGCCAATTCCAAGACGCTGCGACGCTCGGTCGCCGTCCGCAGGTACGCTTCGTTGGCGATCCGCTCGGAATAAAACGTCAGCACATCGGCCATGCAAGCGAAGGTGTCCAGTAGGGCGATCGAGAAATCGCTGTCGCCGCGCGAGCGCAGTTGCTGCAGCGCCGGGTATTGCTGGGACGCAAGCGAGGCGAGCAGCGTGGCCTTGAATTGCGAGTGCACACCGACGCGAAAATCGATCGCCGCCAGTCCAGGGCGATTGTCGATCGCCGCCGGGGTTTGCACGTTGGTGCCGGTGCAGCAACCGCAATTGCTGAGTGCCTGCAAGCTTGCATCAAGCGGATTGTTCATCGCCCACCCCTGGCTTCGAGTCGCAACACGCCGCGGCTGAGATCATTCGGATCGTTGTCAAGCTGAGCAATTTCCATGGCTCCCAGTTCGAAGACGCCCTGAACCGGTAGCGGGGGGCCAGCGGTCGCACCGAGGCGGCGCAGCAACAGCACATCGACATGCGCCACGCCAGCGACTCGCTGGGCCTGGGCATAAATCCGGCTCAGCCCCACCGGTTGCCCAAAACTGAACGCGTCCGGATGAAAGAAGCCTCGCGAGCCGTCGACATGCAGCCGATTGTCAAACGCGCTGGTCAGCGCCGCGACCACATCGCTGCGGAAATAGTCGGCTGCCACGCAAATCCGGATTTCCAGTTCCAAGGGGACCAACCGCGGACCGGCGATTTGCAGATCCTGACCGGCCAAGCGATAACGTTCCAGAAAGGCGACCAACTCGGACTGGAACGCAGCATCGACGGCGCGGCCACCACGGCGATCGACACTCAAAAACACCGTGTGCCAACTGCCGGTCCAGCGCAGGGTCGCCGCGGCGCGCTGCACATCGGGATGCTCCGCAGCCTTCTCCGCGTAATCCTCAGGCGTCACCGCGCGCTGCTGCACCCGAAAGGCGGCAGGCGCGTTGCGCCGCACCGCTTCCAGCGGCTCTGGATCGATGCCGCCGCGGGCCGGCAGCGGATTGCTGACCGATTCGATGACGCTGGCCGGGATCGTATCGCTGACCAGGTGCACCAGCGCACCGGCCCCGAGGTTGCCGCGTGTCCCGTTGCCGGTGCGGTAAGTTGCCTCCAACGTCGACCGCTCGGCCGGACGCATTCCATTTTCATCGTCGCCAAAGCGGATGTGCGTGCGGCCATCGTTCTCGACCTCGGCGACAAACTCCGTCGCAAAGGCATCGCTGGAGAGCAAGTGGCGTTTCGGCGTCCAACGCTGGCCCTGGCTGTCGGTCAACTGCACCACCGGCAGCACCGCGTTCATGTCCCAGCGAAACGCTTCCGCGGCCGGCCGGCCGGGATCGTAGCTGGCGGCCTGGGTCAGTGGGCCCGCTTGCAACGGCGGTCCAAACCGCGCCGCCTGGGGACGCCGCTGCGGCGCGGCGCAGTGACCACAGCCGCTGTCGCCTACCGGCACAAGCGCCGGACTGAGCACGGGAACCGTCCCCAACGTTTCCGGCTGCGGCAATGTCCGGCCATGGTCAGCCAGCACCACGTTCCCCCAGGCGACACTCACCTCGCTGAGCAACCGGCCGTCGGATTCCGCACGTGCGGAAATGCAGAATGGCAGCGGCAAAGCATCCGCCTCGGCCCAGCGGATGTCGGTCACGTCAACTTCCGGAACGAAGGCCTCGTCTCGCAGCGCGTTGACGTGCGTCAGCCGGACGGCGTGCCGGTGAGCGGGATCGGCGTCCGCCGGGTCGCCGGTGCGCGGCCCCAGACGTTCGGCAAAGATCAAAACCTGGCCGGGGCGAAGCTGCGGGAAGTGACCGCGCAAGCTCGCCTGAGTCGCTCCTTGAGGCAGGCAGCACAAGGCGTCGCCCCAGGTATGGAAGAACAGCTCGTTGTGCTCGGGGAATAACTCGCTGCCTTCCATCGCCTCGAAAACGACCACTTCGCCGGTGCGGGCCAGCGTCTGAAACTCCTGCTCGCCCAGCAGCGGTGTTGCCTGCATGCGTGTCGCGAACCGCGGACGATTCGTTCCAACGCCACCTGCAGCAAGCTGCACATCGGTCGCGACACGCACCTGGATCCAGGCGCGGGCGTTGCAGCCGTCGTGCATCGCGTAATCGAGCAGACGCGTGTGGCGGCGCAGCGACACCCGTCGCCGGGCCGTGCCGAGGTAAGCTTCGGTCGCGATCGCGTCCTGGCGGTAGCTGAGGTAATCGCCGACGTAAGCCAGCACTTCGACCAGCGTCACGCCCACGTCGGCCGCGGTACGCCGCTGCCAATCCGGGCTCAGCCGCGCCAGGTGATCGAGCATCAACTGGCGAAAGCTGGCGTAATCCTTGGCCAGGTAATCGATGTCCGGCGCCGTGCGGGCTGGCGGCGGACACGCGCACGCCGGGCGACAATCCAGGTCGCTCTCACATTCCACCTTGAACGAAAAATCGATGAGCGATAACCGGGAATCGAGCTGCTGCAGTGGCGTCTCGGCATTGGGTTCCACGAGGTGCAGCGTGTATCGCGAGTAGTCGCCACGCGGGGTGACGAAGATTTCTAGGTGCTCGTCCACGCGCTCGGCCGCATCCACGCTGACCGGCACCGCACCCGGTGCGGCGGTGATTTTGACCATCGCCGCATTGGCAAGCGGATCACCGTCAAACCGCTCGGCAAGCTCGGCGCTCGGCGGTTTGAGAAAGAAGACGCGCAGCCTGCGCTGTTGTTTGGCTGGAATCGGTTCTTCATGGTGCACCACCTCCAGCGATTCGATGGCATTGAGCACCGGATGGGCGAGGATCAGATTGCGGCGGACTGGTTCACAGCAGAAGTAGATCATGGGACCTCCTGGGTGAACTCCGCCACCTGCCGCTGTTGCGTCTGCCGGATGACATACCGCACCTCCACCCGCAGTTCGGCTTCATGAGGGGTGACGTCCACCGCTTCCACTTGAATCAGTTCGCCCAGCCATTGTTGCAGTGCCCCCTGAACCATGACTTGCGTCGCGGCCGCCAGTTCGGGACTGTTGGCGGCGAACACGAGTTGCATCAGGCCACTGCCGAAGGTTGGGCGGTTGACACGTTCGCCGGGCGCGGTGAACAGCAATTGTTCGATCAATCCGCGAACGTACTGCTGATCGGAGGCCTCGGCGGTCAGGCCGCGGCTGTCGAAGCTCAAGGGGAATGCGACGTTCATTGAGCCCTCACGCGCAGTTGGGTGACGAGGATGCTGACTCCGGTGCCGTTGGGCACGCAGCTCGCCTGGCTGTCCTGCAACAACAGCGGCAGCCCCAGCGAGCGGACGCGCGTCGCGGCCGTGAGCCACTGGGCCATGACGCAGGGCAGCGGACTGCCGCCGGCGACAAACGGGCAGCCGGCGATGGTCCAAGGCTGAGGCTGCTGTGCCGTCGCCTGGCCCGAAACCTTCACCCGTGGATTGGCGACGGTTAACTGAGCCTGGCCACCGTGCAGGCAGAGCACCGTGGCATTTTGATGAAGCAAAAATCCTGGCATCTTAAGCACCCGGACACAGGTTTGTTCTATGAACTGTTTCTTTCCACACCGGTGAGAAGCGTGCTGAATCACATCACTTACGGAAAATAACTTGTATCCGGCCACTTATAACTGACCCCAGCTTCATGGCGATTCTAAGTCACTTCCAGCGCGCCGTTGTTGAGGTTCACCTGTGGCCCTTGCAGCGTGATCTTTGCGCCCAGGCCATTATCGATCTCCACCCCTGCCGGTGAAAGCGAAATCTTCTGACCACTGGCTGTTTCTAGTGTGATCCCGCCGAGGCCGGGTGTGTCATCAAGCGTGATGCGGGTGCCCGCGGCCGTTTTGAGCAACACTTTTTTATAAGGCGGTGTGAGCAATTCCGGTGGCACATCAGCAACCGTGCCGTACCAGCAACCGACCCAAATGGGATAATCCGGATCGCCATGCTCAAACTCGATCCACACCCCCGCGCCCACGCTTGGCAAAGCGAACCACCCCATGCCCGATCCGGCAAACGGAAAGCAGGGCATCGCCCAGCCGCTTTCCTGATCGCCCATCACATCGGGCACACGAGCGCGAATCCGCCCGATCTGCAGCGGATCCTGAATGTCGGTCACCACCCCGCGAAACTTACCGAAAAACCCCGCGCTCATGGTCGCACCGCCGGAACCAGTGGCAATGTGCCTTCGCGGCTGAGTTGGAAATGCTGTGAATACTCAGCGCGGGGAACAATCTTGTGCGTCACCCGGCGGACATACCACATCCCATTATAAGTCAGTCCCGCTCCCCGGACCCCGACCAGTGCCCGCGCGCGGAGTACATAACCGTAGCGAACCACATCCACTTCGCCTTCCGCGGTGACCGGATCACGAGCCGCGGTCACGCGGGCCACGGCGGTCGTCGCGGCGGTGGCCGGAGTTTGGTTGGCCGTGGTGCGCAACAACTCGGTGCGCTGGACCGCCACCGGCCGGGCGGCCAGCGGGACCTTCAGCGAGGGTAACTGCGGAATCGGGATGTTGGCCTTGCTCAGCGGATCGAGAACCTGGCCGCGCACGCGGATCGGGTGGAGCGCGTCGTTGGTAAAGCTGATCGATTTGAGATTGGTGGACGCGCCGAGATTGATCGACAGCGCGGGCTGCGGAATCCCCAAGCGGTTCTCCGGCCCGAAATAGGCTCGGCTGACCCCAATCGTCAGCGGATCGAGGTAGAATACGTACCCGTTGCGACCGGCCAGTCGCTGTAAAAATTGCAGATCGGTCTCATGTTGCCGAGGGATGCGCTGCAGCATGATCGGCACATCGGTCGTCGGCAGGGCCTGCGGGAAGATCCCATACTGCGCATAACCGCCCACCACCCGCGTGGCGATGAGGAAGTCGGGCTGATTTGGGTAGCCTGCGTTTTTCTCTTCTAAGTCCATCAAAACACTTAGATCGCGGCCTGTAACCGTCAGCGTCGCCTGCCCTGGACGACCACCCGGACTGTACTGGTGATGAGTGACCACGCCATCGATCAAAACCTCAGGCTGGGCTCCCAGCATCATCGCAATGATGACGCGTTTCATCGGATTGACCGCGCCGGATTGGATCAGTCCGTAATCGAACAAGCCATTGCGAGCGAGGCTAAATGTGAGCTGGAAACCATCGCCCTGTCCGGTGTCGCTGGTGACCTCGACCTGCTGCAAGGCGCTGAGCAGTTCGTGCGATGCCGGCAATGGCACCGTATCGCCCACCAGTAACAGCAGTCGTATGCCGAGCAGGTTTTCTAACATAGGTAGAATGCTTATTGCGTCAGCGTGATCACGATCGATCGACCGATTTCAGCGGTTAGTTCCTCGGGTCGCAGGATGTCGTTGGCGTCAGCGACGCGCCAGAACTGCGTCGGGTCACCGAGGTACTTCGCGGTGAGATTGTCCAGCCGATCACCTTGCACAACGAGGTGTTCCAGCAGCCGAGTGCCCGCATTGCCGGCCGGCAGGAACCGCCGCTGGACGTAGCGGACCGGCGACGACTGGCCATCGGCCTGGGGCGAGGCATGCGATTTAATAGGCAGCGATGCATAACGGCTGTTCGATTCGAACATCACTTAAATGCTCCTGCCAAAGCTGGCGCTGAAGTTTCCTGCTGCACTCAGTCCCACGCGGACGCCGTTGAGGGTCGCCATGCCTTCTTTGATCAATTGATGGGCCATGAACAGCGCACCGCCGGGGCTGAGCAGGCCCAGGTCATGGTAGCTGAGCACATTCAGATCGAGCGATACTTTGGCATGGATTGGGTTGAGGTTTGGATCGAACATTTCTTCGCTGATCGAAAAGCCGGCGAGGCGAACCGGCAGGATGCGTTTGACACCCCAGACCAAGATCGCCAGCGGGACCGCAGGTTGGATCACTTCCAACATTCCGACCTGCATCAGCGCTTCGTTGGTGATGACCAGTGCACTCTTGGGATACAGCAGCATTTCGAGGGCAGCGAGTTGCGGATGAATTCCCAGCCCGACGGTGATCGGATCCGCTTTCTCCAGTTGATCGGTAGCGTCCAACACGACTTCGAGCCGGACCGATTCCTCGGGCGGGCCTGCCAGCCGCAGCGGCTCGCCGGCGGGCGACGGCCCCGCTCCGTCGGCATTGCTATTCGAGGTGGTGCGTGCGCGCAGCGTCCGCGAAATGGTCTCTGGGTTGTATTGAAAGATGATCATGCTCGCCAACGGATTGGCCGGGTCGAGTCCGATCAAAGCGCCCTTCTGCAGGCGAGGAGAACCGGGGAAACTAGTCATCGACGCGGCCTTTAAACGTCGCGCGCTGGTCGTGTGTCACGCGATGACTGCGAGCGTGTGAGGGGGCGTCAACCATCGTAATCACAGAGCCTGGCGAAACGTTCTGGGTTGTTGGGTGTGGTTCGCGGGCAATCGGCTGCCGCTGGCGGACGTTCCGCGGGGCCGAAGCGGGCTTCGTTTTCCGCGCGAGCGGCAAAGCTGCGGCATTGGGCTTGGTCGACCGACCGGACCGAGCCAGAGGTCGTGCGGGTTTCCGTCCGATTCTCGGTCCGGATCCGCGTCAGCACGACATTGGCGAATCGCAGGAACTCAAAGATGCGTTCCCAGGGCCGGGGACCCCGACCTTTGCGAGCGATAAACTGGTCGATCGCCTGCAGCAACTGCGCCGCCAGTGGCGAGTCTGGGGCGATACCGAACAGCGCCACGCGGTCCGCTGGATCGGGCAGCCGGTTGAACAGATCGAGGAACTGGCCGGCGAGTTGGTCGTTGAGGATTTCGTCGCCGATCAACAATTGGGAGGCTTCTTCGGGGCTGCGGAAGCCGACGCGTACGATCGTGTCGCTCAGCGATGCCCCAGGCAGGATGCTCGATCGCGACCCGAGCAATTCGCTTCCCGCGGTCGGTTCGGCGAGCGCCGTATCGGCCGGCAGACGCGCTTGCAGCAGCTCGCGCAGACGTTGGCCACGGCGCGCCGAAAGCTCGCGGTTGAGCGACGCTTCGCCTGCTTCCGGCGACGCATACCCATTGATCTCCGAGATCGCCCAGCCCTCGGACAAGCGCCGTTGCACATTGGCAAACAGTTGTTGCGACAGCGCCCGCAACTCGGAGTTGCGGGTGTCCTGCACGGAGTTGAGCCGGAAGTAATAGCGGTGCCGCTCCTTATCTTCCACATTGTAAGGCACCTGCTCGTCATAAGATCGTGGTGGAATATCCTCGATGCATTCGTAGGCGGTCGGACAGATGCATTCGCGGCAAATTTCGCGCGAGACCGAAGGTCCGCCGAGCGGACCACCGACGAGCACCGAGACCCCTTGGTTACTCCCGCCCGGGTTGGTGACATTGCCGGTGATCGTGGTGCCGCCGGGCGTTTGGACGCCGCCGCCGACGCGGCTTTGCACATTGCCGCTCTCCACACCGCGGAAGACTTCGCCTTCGCCCACGGCGCTCGTGCCGCCGACATCGACACGTGCGCGGGCCCGCCCGCCGATCTCCGGCTCGCTGCCGGTATTGCGCACCTCGCCTTCGACTTCTGCGCGGACACCGGGCCGTCCGGCCCCCGGAGCGACGTTAACGCCGATGGTCACGGTGGCCGCTCCGGTAGTCAGGCTCGCAGGCTGCAAGCGACCGCGGATGTCGCCGCTGGTAGCGCCGCGGCAGAACTGGAACACCACTCCCGGCGGATTGAAATCGGTTCGCAAACGCGTGCGCGTTACATCGCGTCCTTGGCAGACGCATAAGTAACGGAACACATGCATGCGGACCTGGTCTTGGCCGCGAGGCGGAAGTTTTAAGGTTGCCAGTTGCGGTTTGTCGCCGCGGCGCTGCGGTTCGCGCGTCTGGCGACGAAGTGTCGGCGCAGCGGCGGCGGGCGCCTGCGATTGCTGCACGACATGCGTCAGCTCATGCGCCAGCAGACGCCGACCGGCGTGGGTTGACGGTGCAAATCGCCCGGCTGCAAACACGATGTTATGGCCGACCGTGTAGGCGTTGGCGTTCACGTCCCGAGCCGACTGATCGGCGGCCCCGTCGGCATGCACCCGCACGCTGGAAAAATCGTGTCCGAATCGCTGCTCCATATCCTGGCGCAGCGCCGGCTGCAGCGGATGCCCGGAGGAGGCCAGCGCGGCGTCAACCGTTGCCGGGGCCGTGTCCAGGCCACCGCTGGCCGCGGCCGAGGTGTGTCGCTGGATGCTCAGCGGAGCGCTGCCGGCAGCCGCCGGTACTGCCCGGCTCAGCACCTGATCGGCGATCCGGTCGGCCTCGTGTTCCAGCGGATCGTTGACCGCGCCGATCGCAAGTTGGCGCTGCAGCATCTTCTTTTTCTTTGCACAGGCGGTGCACTGGCCACCACCGGGCGTGTGATTGCCGCAGTGACACTGACGTTGGAGCACCCCGTGAGTAGGTTGCTCGCTGGTTCTGTGCACCGTCGGTGCGGCGTAGGCGTGTTGCATGGTCAATCTCCTGTTGGGCCGATCCCACGGTAGACCGATTGTGCGATTTGCAGGCCGAGTTGCTGTGGATTGCCCGCGGTCAATTCGACATTGCCAACAGACAGCCGTGACAGAGTCGCACCCTGGACCAGATGCGATTGCAAAGCCCCACCGGCGAGCAGCCGAGTGAGCTCAGCCGTCAGGCTGGCGGTGAACACCGGCTGTTGATCGACGGTCAGCTCGATCCCATCTAGCACCAAACGCTCGATCTGCAGCTTCACCTTCATGCGATCGCCTCCGCTGGTGGCACGAGACGAAACTCTGCCTCGCTGACCGGCTTTTCGAGCTTGCGGAACTCGTTCCGCGCCGCCGCGAAGATCTGGGTCATGGTGACTGGACCGCCCGCGGTGGCTGCCAGAAAGGCCGCGTTGATGGCGATATTCTGAATGCTGCCGCCGGTGAGGTTGAGCTCTGCCAAACGTTGATAATCGAGCGATTGAATCTCGGTCTGCGGCGGAAACACGCGTTCCCAAATCCGTCGGCGCTGGACCGTGCCGGGAAACGGAAAATGAATGATGAACCGCAGGCGACGCAGGAACGCCTGGTCCAGCAAGCTCTTCATGTTGGTGGCGAGAATCGCTAAGCCGCGGTAGCTCTCCATCCGCTGCAGCAGATAATTGATTTCGATGTTGGCATAACGGTCGTGGCTGTCCTTGACTTCGCTGCGTTTGCCAAACAGTGCATCGGCCTCATCAAAGAACAGAATCGCTCCGCCCTGTTCCGCGGCGTCGAACAGTTTGCAGAGATTTTTTTCGGTCTCGCCGATGTACTTGCTGACGACCTGAGAGAGATCGATCCGGTACAGGTTGAGGTGTAACTCGTGCGCCATCACCTCGGCAGCCAAAGTCTTGCCGGTTCCGCTCTCACCGGCGAACAGGGCGGCGATGCCCAGCCCTCGGCTCATTCGCTGGCTGAACCCCCAGCGCTGGTAAACGGTGTGCAGTTGGCTGACCTGATCCATCATCTGACCGAGCAATTTCTTCTCCGCCTCGGGCAACACCAAGTCGTCCCAGCTTTGGAATTGACTCTCCAGCCGCTGCGCCAATGCATCGAGTCGCGGTCGCGTTGCCAGCAGGCAGGCATGCCAAGCTTGCCGGAGGAGTGGTGAATCATCGTCCGCCGGATCGTCGTTAGCCTCCGGGCGCGCATCGCTGGGGCCGGCTGAGGCCGCGGAGAGCTCCAGCAAACTGAGCTGGGCGATGTGCTGAATATCGGGCAGATTCAGATTGAACTGGCCGGCTAACCGTTCCGCTGCCGATCCCGCACCCAGCGCCTCCCGCCAGGCTTGTTCCTGTTCCGCTGCAGACGGTTTAGCGATGTCGACGGACAGCGCATCGCGTCCCAGTGGTGGCCACGGCTGCCGCGAGTCCAGGAACACCAGACCCGACAGCTTGGCCAGCAGGCGAACGACAACACTCGCTGGCTGATCGCTGGCCTGGGTGTCGAGGTACAGCGCGACCGGCAGCAGATGATTCTCACGTTCGTACAGGCGGGCGAGTGTCTCCAGTTCGGCCCCAGCGGTCGGCAGCAGATCCGCGGGCAAGCGGTACAGCGTCAAACCGAGCGCCTGCGCCGCGCTGGCCGCGACCGCCAGCTTGCTGGCCGTATCGCTGCCGAGCAAGTGGATCACCGGCACTCCACGCGTGGCCAGCCTCAAGTGCGTGAGCATGCTATCGGCCTGCCGTTGCTGAGACGGCGGCAGACTGGCCACGGGCGCGACCGGCGCTAGCAGCGGCAGCAAGCGATCATCCAGGTCATTGAGCCCCTTGATGAAATGGACGATCCGCTCATCCGCCCGCAGCGGGCTGGTCGTCAGCGGCAGCGCGCCGGGCTGGCTGAACTCGATCAACCGCCAATAACGCAGCGGACGCTCCGGTGAAATCGCCTCCCAAGCCGGCTCGTTGAACAGCGTCAGCGCCAGGGCAAAGGTTGGATACGCTTTGTTCGCATCGCCCTGGGCCGCGGCACATAAGCCCGGCAGCCGCGTGTCGAACTCCATCGCCGCACACAGCAGCAACAGATGTTGCTCGAAATCGCTCAGTCCAAATCGCCGGCTCAACAGCGGCAGCGCTGGGCAGGGCTCCGCCGCGGCCGCGTCGGCAGGCGGAGCAGGCTGCGGCGGCGCGGTGCTGCTGGCGACAGCGTCGGCGCTGGTCGAGGCGTCTGACTCAGCCAGCCGCTGCAGCCGCGTGCGGAGGCCGGCCAGAGCGTCTCGCAGGTACTGGTCATTAACTCGGTGCCAGAGCGCCAACTCGTTCATGAGATGGTCACCTGTTGATGGTCGTCGAACACCGGGTGCGGCGGCTGCGGCGGGTCGCGATAACTGAAGGGCAGGCTGTCGATGCCATCGACCCGCAATCGCACCACCGCAGCGGTCACCACCGGCGCATTCTCGACTGCGAATTGCAGGGTGTCGGTGTCGGCAGGGTGGACGGTTGCCGGCACTTCGCGATCGGCAAGCAACAACGTCGCGAGTTGGTTGGGGCGTACCTGCGGGCGACAAGTCGCTGTCAGCGTGACCTGCCCACCGCCGTTTCGCGCCACGGGGTTGGGTGGGGCCAGTCCGGCGATTTTGGGAGCAAACGCCAGCGGCAACTGGTTGGTTGTCCGTTCCACTCCACCGTTGGTGAGGATCACAGCGACGCTGTAGAGGCCGGCGGCCCATTCGGTTTGCGCTGCAACATCGTCCGCCAAGGGGACGGTGACCTCGGCCGCCGAGCGTGCGCCGGCCGCTACCAACAGCGATTTCGACAGCGGCAGGCGCGCGTGCTCGAATCGAACCGTGACGCTTTCTCCAGTCAGATTGCGGCCCCGGATGGTCAGTACCGTGCCCAGTTGAGCGCTCGGGTAGGAAGGTCGGCGCGGACTCCGATCGGCCTGTTCCGCTGCGCCGACATGCAGGCTGTCGATCACCGGCAAGCAGCCCAGCAGCGTCTGTGCTCCGCGGTCATCCTGTCCTCGGCGGAGCACGGGCAGGGCGGCTGGGGCAGTTTCCACGCTTTCGATCTGCACCACCGTGCCCTGGTAAGCGACGGATAAGGCGTAGGGCGCCTGAAAAAACACCGACCAGAGCTTGGAAAGCTCTTCCAGCGACAATGCTAAGGGAGTGAACTTGACCTGCTCCAGGGCTTCGTCAAGGTTCGAGCCGATCAAGCTCGGCGTGCTGGCGATCGCGTCCTCCACCATTTGCCGCATCAATACCGGTTTGGCATGGATGTCGCGCACTGCGGCACCCAGCATCCGCTGCGGTTCGAGTTCGAGCTCATTGCCGTAAAACGACAACAGGTAGTGCAGATCGACAGCGGCTGTCGGGCGTTTCAGCACCGCGCCGTTGCCCGAACGGGTCATCAGGTCGTGATTGCGCAGCGCGGCATTGGGAGTCACTTGATACAAGAACAGCCGCACCCGTGGCACTTCCAAAGGGATGCTGCTTGGCCGCTCTGTCAACACGTCCGCTCCCGGCAGAACGGACTGGATCGCGGCGCGAATGATTTGCGCCAGGCCAGCGGTGACCGTCGCAATCGCCAGCGCATTGCTCATCGCTGCCCTCCGTCTCGCCGGCTGAGGTATTCGTTCAGCCCGATCGCGGGCGACTTCGGTGGCGGCTTCCTGACCGCCGGCGCGGTGACGTTGGCGCGAACCTCAAGCCGTCCGATCGTAACCTGGATCACCGCTGGTTCGGAGCGAGTCGGCGGTGCGACCGCAGGCCGCTCTGCGACCCGTTCAAGCGGGATGGTGGCCGCTTGCGGTTCGACTCGCGGCCGTCGCACCATCTGTTCTGAGCGAGCCGGACCCGGTGTGGGCGGAGGAACGGTTCGCTGTTGAGAATCGTACCGCCGAGCATCGTTCTGAACCGCTGAAACCGAATGGGACGGTAGCCCGTCCAACCCCGCATCGGGTCCATGGTGCGGTCTCTGTAGCGATCCGCTGGCCGCGGGCGCCGGCATCGCTGGATCAACGTGCATGCCTGCCGCCGGCCGCTGGCTCGACGTTGCAGGCAGTCGCGAACCAGCGCTGTTAGAAGAGGTCACGATCGACCGATCGATGGTCGGATGAGTCGCAGTCCACCGCTCGCTGACCTCCGCAGTCTCCGCCGCTGGCGCCTCCTCGACGGACGGACGCAAAGTCGGCTGAGGCAATCGGAGTTCGCTGCGAGTTGCCGCTGCGTCATCGGACACCCCATCCTGCAGCCGCCACCCCTGAGGCGCGCCACTGGCGGGCGCCGGCCCCGGCGCAGCAGGCGGCTGGACAGTTCCAGCCAACTCCTGGAAACCGTCGCTGAGCGGCGATGGTTCCCGCGTCGCCGCCGGCGGGGTGAATCGCGACCAGAACAGTGGCTGCACGATGGCCGCCGTTCCGAGGGTCCGCTCAGCAAGTCGCTGGAAAAAATCGCTCATCCGCCCACCATTTCCAGATAAATCTGACGGCGTCGTGCACTCAGCCCCAGGATTTCCGCTTCGCTCCAGCCATAGGCCTGAGCCAGCGCGTGCACGTCACCCAGCAGGCGTTTGGCGCAAGCCGCCACTTCGCACCAGAGGAACCTGCCGATGTCGAGCAGCGGCTGCCAGCGCCGCTCACATGCCGGACAGGTCAGCTCCAGCAGAATTTCCTGCAGCGGATCGCACTGCACCACACGCGCCGCCCACTCCTGGATCACCGTTTCGGGCAATTCGTCGGCAGCGACGGGCTCCCCATCGCCACCCCGGGCATCCTGCAGGCAGCTCTGCACCAGCCACCGCCAGGCCTGCTGTGGAGTGCTGCTAGCGGCCAGAGACAGCAAATCGCGACTGCTCGGCAAGCGGAATCGCAACTCGAATCCAGCGGCGGAAAACGCCCATCCGTCGCCGGGCGGCGGTTCCCGCTGCGGGCCACCAAGCTGGGAACTGCTGAGCGTGAACTCCAACCGCTGAGCGCAGTCGGGGCACTGGGCAAAGCCATTCAGATCGGAACCAAACAGCTCGTTGCGCAGTTCGAGCAGCAGACGGTCGCGCTGGCCCAAGCTCAGATCGAGCAGTTGCTCATACGTCTGGTTGGGATAGGCCACCGCCAGGATGGTCAGCGTCTGTTCCACCGAGCTTTGCCGCTCGCCGGTTTCCCAGATGCGAAGCAGATCGCTGGCGGTGAGTGGGACCATCTTGCCCTAGACCCTTAAAGGTTCAACGTTGGTTCGGTCGGTTCGGTCACATCGCTATCGCGTTCCCAGCCCTCGTTTTCCAGCTTGATGCTCTGGATCGCCACGGCATTGGCATTGGCATCGAGATCCGGCAGCGATTGAAACTCGGAGACCCAGCAGCGGAACACCTTATAAGCCAGTGCCAACTGCCCCGCTTCGTTATAAACCTCCAGGATGATTTCTTTGCGAAAATCCTTGAGTGACACTTCGGCTCCCAGCCCGGAACCAAAGTTCCAGACTTTGTTGGCCCACTGTTCAAAATCCCGGTCGTGGGTCACCCCGCGTTCCAGCGTGATCGCTTCGTATTTCGTTCGCCCCGGCGACTTGCGTCCGCTGCTCGGATCGCCACCTTCACGATGTTCGATCACCTCGGTTGAACGTTTCAGGGCGCCGACCTTGCTGATCCCGGCGACGTAGCGTCCATCCCATTTGACGCGAAACTTAAAGTTCTTATAAGGATCAAACCGCTGTGCATTGACACTAAACTGAGCCATCGTGCAACTCCGGTGAGACGGGGTTAAGGGGTCAGGAGTCCATTGTGCGGAGCACCCGAAGGGCCGCCTGCGGCAATTGACTCCTGACCCCTTAACTCAAACATTAGGTGGTGATTTCTCCAGCCATCTGTTGGATTTGGATGACCACGAACTCGGCCGGTTTCAGCGGCGCAAAGCCGACGAGGATGTTCACAATCCCCTGATTGATGTCACTTTGGGTGGTCGTCTCGCGGTCGCACTTGACGAAGTAGGCTTCCCGCGGTGACTTGCCCTGAAACGCCCCCTGGCGGAACAGGTCCTGCATGAACGCGCCCAGATTGAGCCGAATCTGCGACCAGAGCGGCTCATCGTTGGGCTCGAACACGACCCACTGCGTGCCGCGGTAGAGACTTTCTTGGATGAACAATGCCAACCGCCGCACCGACAAGTATTTCCATTCCGACGCCAAGCGATCGGCCCCGCGCAGCGTCCGCGCCCCCCAGATGACGCGGCCGGTCACCGGGAAAGTCCGCAGGCAATTCACCGCCAGCGGGTTGAGTTGTCCGTTCTCACCGTCGGAGAGCTTGACCGTCAGCTCCGCCACGCCACTGAGCGTCGCTTCGATCCCAGCCGGCGATTTCCAAATCCCGCGGGCGGCGTCGGTCCGTGCGATCACGCCCGCAACACTGCCACAGGGTGCAAAGTCTGCCAGTCGGCCATCTTGCAGCGGATCGGGCAGACGCACGCTGGGAAAATAAAGCGCCGCATTCTCGCTGCGGGCCAAGCCCCAGCCGGCGCTGTCCAAGCCGGTCGCCGGATCCATCAAGTCGGCGACTTCGTTCCATGAATCCAGCGGATCGACGATGTACAGCGCGCGGCGCGCGGTGCAGTAGGCCGCAGCGGCGGAGCGGGTCTGGGCGCCGATGGCCCCACCGGCATTAAATGTCAGCGGTGGAATACAGAGCAGGTTAAACAGGTCCGCCTTTTCTAAGGCCCATAAGCCTTGTTTGGAGGTTTCCAAAGCAGCCGAAGAAATCTGCGAGTCGGTGATCGCGTTGCCATCGCCACCGTTCTCAAACGGTGTCGAGGAGGCATCGTCGATCAGCGGATCGGTGCCGGCGGGCGGATCGCCACTGGGCGGAGCCGGCCGCGAGGCCGGCACCGCTCCATTGACGCGCACCAGCTTCGATTCTTGTGCCAGCACACCGGTCACAAATCGCCGGTGTCCGCTCTCGGTCGAGAGATTGAGAAAGCTCTCGGTCACACCGCTGAGCGTGTCGCGAACCGTCAGATTAAATAACGTGTTTTCGCCCTCGCCCGGCAGCAATGGGCGAGTGTTATAATCGAGCCGCACCCGCAGACTCTCGCCCCACTGTCCCGGGCTGGCTGCAATCAGTCCCAGTCCGCCGATCGTGGTGGTGGCTGCCGTGGCACCGTTCTGGACCCGAACCACCAGCGCATCGGCGCCGCCATTGCTAAAGAACTGATTGACGGCGTAGCCGAGGGTGCTCGCGCGCCACAAGCTGCCGAACACGCGTTCGAAGTCGGCGAAACTCTGCACACGCACCGGTTCATTGGTCGGCCCCCGCAGCGCTCGGCCGATGAAGGCGGTGATCGACGTGGCCACGCCAGTGATGGTGCGAACCCCGCTGGGAACCTCTTCAATGTACACGCCGGGATAAGTGAATTGCGTCAGCATCGCACGGCTCCGGAGGCCAAGAGATCATGTCGGGCGGGTGACGGAATTCCGCCCCCCCGATCTCTAACAGAGTGCTGCCTCCGGCAAAGTTCAAGTTAATTCCACCTCATTTTTTTGGTTCTTCGGGGATTTTAGTGGCTGACCACTCGCAAACGGGTTTGGGGTGGCACGCTCAGAGCCCCAGCGATGGGCGTGGTCTCCTGAAACCGATACCGAGCCGACGCGACATTCCCAGGTTGGCCCGCAGTTCCCTCCAGCACGCCCTTCGTTCCTCAGGGACGTGCCACCCCAAGCCCCAACATGCTGCTGGGCAAAATCAATCCGCCGCCGCGCGTTAGCGTCCGGTTTTCACGAACCTAACGAGCGACGTCGAAGGCAAAGATCAGGTCTTGATCGCGCAGGTACAGCGTGCCATCGGCGATCACCGGGTGAGCCCAAATCGCGCCGCTGCCGCGGTCGATCTGAGTTGTCTCGGGCAACTTCAACTCCCCGACTTTCTTGAACTGCTCACGGCTCGGTTCGACCAGCAGCAACGTCGCATCCTCATCGTTGTAGCAGTACAGCCGGCCATCGGCGTAGGCGATCGAGCCGCTGCGATTGGGACGCATCCGCTCTTCCCACAGCGTTTCGCCGGTTTGCAGGTCCTGCGCCATCCACGTCCCGCCGCTGCTCTTGCTCGAGCCATAGATCACGCCGTCGACCAGCACCACGCCGCCGTGGTGGTTCTGCATCGACTTGGTGCTGAGGTGGTACAGCGACTCGGCTTGAACCGAGCGGTTCTCGCCAGCGGTCAATCGCAACAGAACATTGCCGGCGCCGTAATCACTGGTGTGATAGAGCAGATTTTCTTGCACGACCGGGGTAGGGATCACGGCGACGTCGTTGCCGGTCGCACCATTTTGGAACAGCAATTTGCCGCTTTCCGTGTCAAAGGCCGACAGCCCCGATTTGCTGGCCGTGACATAGAAGGAGACGCCGCCGACGGTGTGACGCAGCGGGGAAACGTACTGGGCCGAGTCTTCAAAACCTTGGCTTTGCCAGACGACCTCGCCAGTCTTCTTATTGAAGCCGACCAAAAAGCTGGTGCCGCCCGGAGTGGCGATCACCCGGTCGCCATCGATCAACACCGACTCGCTGAAGCCCCACTTCGGAATCGCAGCCTTGAAATCAGCGACGAAATCGACCGACCAAACGAGCTTGCCTTCGTCCGCGGTCAGGCACGCCAAGACGCCCGCGTCGCTGAGCGCATAGACGAAGTCGCCGTCGATCGTGGGAGTGCTGCGTGGGCCGCCGCCCCAACCGTGGGCATAGTCTTCGCTCGTCGTGGCGCGGCTGATCCGCGATTCCCAAATCAGTTTGCCGGCGGTCGCGTCGACGCACAGCGTGTAGCAGCCGTCTTCGCGAGTGCCCATCGTGTACAGGCGGTTGTCGCGGATCGAGAATGCGGAATAGCCGACACCGGCCCCACCAAACTCCCATTTGATTTTCGGACCGCCCGCCGGCCACTGCTGCAACAACTGCTGCGGCGCGGCATGACCATCGCGGTTGGGCCCGCGCCACTGGGGCCAATCGGTCTCTCCGGCAAGACAAAGCGGAGCGGATGCCAACGCGAGCAAGCAAAACGTTAAGCGACTCATCATCATTGAATTAACTGGGGCAAACGGGGCAGAGATGAAGGGGTCAGGAGTCCATTGTCGAAGGTTAAAGGGGTCAGGAGTCAATTGCCGCAAGCGGCCCTGCGGGTGCTTCGCACAATTGACTCCTGACCCCTTTAACCAGGCTGACCCCTTAACCACGGTGGTGAAGCGTTCACAGTGTAAACGATGTGGCTACTTTGCGGCGACCAGTTCGGGGGCGGTTTGCAGCAAGATCATGTCGCGATACCTGCCCGGCATCTCCAACAACGCTTCGTGCGTGCCGACCTGCACGATCTGGCCACCTTCGATCACCACAATCTTGTCGGCCCCACGAATCGTGCTCAATCGGTGAGCGATCACGAACGCCGTCCGCCCGCGCAGCAGTTTGCTGAGGCTCTGCTGAATCAGCCGCTCGCTTTCGCTGTCGAGGTTGCTGGTCGCTTCGTCGAGGATCAGGATCTTGGGATCGGCCAGAATCGCCCGCGCGATCGCAATCCGCTGCCGCTGACCGCCGGAAAGCTTGAACCCGCGCTCGCCAATCCAGGTTTCGTAGCCAGCCGGCAGGGCGCTGATAAAATCATGGGCTGCCGCCGCACGGGCCGCGGCGATTAATTCCTCTTCGCTGGCATGCTTGCGGGCATAAGCGATGTTCTCGGCGATCGTCCCATCGAACAAGAACACGTCCTGCTCCACGATCCCCAACATCCGGCGGTAACTCTGCGGTTCAACATCGCGGAGGTCGTGACCATCGACCAAAATGCTCCCTTGCGCCGGGTCGTAAAACCGCGCGATCAGATTCGTCAGCGTCGTTTTGCCAGCTCCGCTGCGACCGACCAGCGCCACCGTCTCGCCGGGCTGGACCTCCAGATCGATCCCCTGCAACACGGCGGTCGGCGTGTTGGGATAGGCGAAGCCGACGCCGCGGATGGAAACGGCCCCGCGGGTGGTTTCGCGCTGCAAGACAACGGCGTCGCTGCGGACCGGAAACTCGCCGTCCTGGTCGAGCACATCGAGCACGCGGTCCAGCGCCGCCAGATTGTTCTGAAACGTCACCGCACTGCCGGCCAGCGTCGCCAGCGGGTCGAGCAGCATCGTCAGGTACACCAGGAACATCATCAGTTCGCCGAGCGTCAACTCGGCCTGGATGATTTGGTAACCGCCATAGAGCAGCAGCCCAGTCGAAGCCAGTGGGATGGCGACCTCCCAGATCAGCTCGATCACCCGTGTCCACCACCAGGTATAAAGCTGCTGGCGGACCAGGAAGTCGCCTTCGCGGACAAAGCGGGCCGATTCGCTGCGGCGGCGAGCAAACGTGCGGACGACGCGAATCCCGCCAAAGGTCTCCGTCGCCGTGGCATCGATCCCCTGACGCTGCTTGCGGATATCGCGAAACAGCGGTCGGATGCGGCTGATCCAAGTCCGATGGGTGACCCACACGACCGGCAGCAGCAGCAACCCGCCGAGCATCAGCTTCCAGTCGACCAGCATCAAGATGATCAGACTGCCAACGAACTGCACGATCGCCCGCCAAGGGTTGTAGAGCATGCTGAAAATCAGCTCCGCGACACCGCCGGCATCCTCGCGGATCAGGCTCGAGATGCCGCCGGATTTCATCTCCTGCACCTGCTGCAGCGGCAACTGAATCGCGTGGTCGTAAACGTGGCGGCGGATCATCACCTGGGCATGATTGACCGTCCGCGTCGCCGTCCACCGCGACAGCAACCCAATCGCCGTCGCCAGGATCGTGACCACGACCACCATGACGGCGATTGCCACCAACAGCGTCATCGGCGAGGCGGCTGACCAGTCACTGGGCAACCAGCGTTGCAGCAGCTCAGGCAGCGGCCGTGGCGGGTCGGTCAACACCGAATCGATCGCCAACTTGGTGCCGTAAGGCGGAATCAACTTCAGGAAAATTGCGACGGTCAGCACGCTCAGCGCGGCGACGACGCTCCGCCGCTGCGATCCGAGCAGCCCCCAAAAAGCGACCAGCAGTTCAAAAAAGCCGCGTTGGCGGTGGCCGAGTTTGCGGGCTTTCGACTCCTCGCCATCGGCACGCAACTCGTCGCCGTGGTGATCACCACGCGGACTCGCTGGCTCCTTAGAAGCTCGATTTCTCGCCCGTACGGTTTCGCGGTAACGGTCGAAACGGATGCGTGAAGGAATGACTGGCATGAGCTATTGGTAGACACCCGAGCCGCTGGCGACAAGCCGCCGCGGTTTCTCGGTCGCTGCCGGAAGCTGCGCCGTCCCCTCGTCAGCGACCAGGAATCTTCCGCTGCTGCGGGCGCCGGCGGCTTTTGTCCGCCGGCGCCCGCTTGGCCTGCTCGCGCTCCGCCCGAGCGTCCTCGCGCCGCATTTCGGCCTGCACGCTGATCACCAACCGCATGCTCACCTCGACGCCGTACTGCTGCAGCGTCTCGATCACCTGCTGCGGATCGGCCTGCATCCCGAGCCGCCGGAGCACATCACGAATCGCTCGATGCGGGTTACTCATCTTCGGAATCCAGAGTGTAGAACAATTGTCCTCAATGATTCATCAGCGCGCCTGCGCCCCTCGGCGAAACCATTGAGGACAATGGTTCTACTCTTGCTACGGGGTGGCACGCCCAGAGCCCCGGCGATGGGCGTGAATGTGGGGGCCAGACGCTGTGCCGACGAGGCGTTGCCTGGTTGCTGCGGAAGTCTTCCAACACGCCCTTCGTTCCTCAGGGACGTGCCACCCAGAGACGCTGGCCTGCGTCATGGGCAATTCGACGAGACTCGCCGACGAAATGCTCCTCATGCCTCCTGAAAAACCGTTCTGGCTGAATTGTACGCCGTGGCAACCTCGAAAAGCGACCGTCAGCGTTGGCGGCGACTGAGCAACCAGCCTTGCTTGACGAAGTAGACCAGCATGCCGGCCGCGATCCCGGCCATCAGCAACATCGCCAGCGGGTAGCCGAAGTACCAATTGAGTTCAGGCATGTTCCACGGTGAGGCATTGGGATTGAAGTTCATCCCATAGATGCCGGCGACAAACGTCAACGGAATGAAGATCGTGGCAATGATCGTCAACACCTTCATGATCTCATTCATGCGGTTGGACATCACCGACAGATAAACGTCCATCAGCCCCTGAGCCAGTTCACGATAAGTCTCGAGCATGTCGATCAGTTGCACGCAGTGATCGTAGACATCGCGGAAGTAGATCCGCGTCTCGGCGCGGATTTGCGGCAGCTCATCGCGCAGCAGCAGATTGATTGCATCGCGCTGTGGCCAGATCGCGCGGCGGATCCCGAGCAACTCGCGGCGCACGTCATGCACCCGCGTGATCACATCCGGGCCTGGGCGAAACAGCACGTCGTCCTCCAGCAGATCGATCTGATCGCTGAGTTGATCGACCGCGGGAAAGTACTGATCGACGACGGCGTCGACCAACAGGTACGCCAAGTAATCGGCGCCGTGCCGGCGGGCTCGGCCTTTGCCGAGCCGAATACGGGTCCGTACCGAATCGAAGCAGTCGCCAACGTGTTCCTGCACGCTCAGCACCCAGTTCGTCCCCAGCACGATGCTGACTTGCTCGGACTCCAGCGGATGTTCGAGCGACCGCATGCGGGTGACAAAGTAGAGGTAGTTGTCATACACCTCGACCTTGGGACGCTGATGCACATTGGCAATATCAGCGAGCGTCAGTAAATGCAGATCGAAGAGTTCGGCGATCGTCTTGAGCGTCGCCTTGTCGCCCAGCCCGTCGATGTTGACCCAGGTCACATCGCCCGAGTGCAGAAACGGTCGGATCTCCTCCGGCCGATCGATCTGCTGTTCTTCGCAGTGATCAGGCCCATAGTGCGTCAGCCCGATCACGGGCTTGGGGGCGTCCGGCGCAATTGAAAAGCTGCCGGGAATTGAAGCTGGTGCCGGGCGATGGAGCTTCCTTCGCCGCCGCCGTTTGCGACTGCGACCGCTCGCGTCCTTCGCACCGCGTGCCTCGATGGGATCCGCCTGATCGGTCATAGCATGTCCGTCGCTCGTCTATCCCAGGCCGGTTCATCGATTTAAGCAGCAACCCAGGCGATGACGTTCGGAAAAATTCTATCAGCCGATCCGCTGCAGCACGGTATCGAGCGTCTTGCGAAGCGCCGCGCCGCTGGCCCGCAACCCCTGGATTTCCTTCGGCCAGTAGTCGATCTGCATCTGTTCCAGCACGCCTTGGCGACCGATCAATGTCGGTACCGACAGGGCGACGTCGCGGATGCCGTAGCAACCATTTTGTACCGTACTGACCGGCAACAAACAGCGGCGGTCCAAAGCCATCGCTTCGATCACGTCGCGGATCGCGATCCCGACCGCGAAGCCAGCACCGCCCTTGCGTTTGATCACTTCGGCGCCACTGCCTTTGGTCCGCGTGAACAACTCACCGGCCAGCGCGGTGTTCCAGCCCGGGTATTTTTCCAGCGGCACGCCGGCGATCGTGGCACTGCTCCAGATCGGGACCATCGAATCGCCGTGCTCGCCGAGAATCAAGGCGTTGACCTGCGTCGGCGGGGCATCGAGCTGCGCGGCGATCAAGCTGCGGAAACGGATCGTGTCGAGGTGCGTCCCCAGGCCGATGACTTGTCGCTGCGGCAAACCGAGCTTCATCGCCGCAACATAAGTCAGAATGTCGACCGGGTTGGAGACGACCAGCACGATTGCCGACGACTTGGGGCCGGCGGCTTTGACGTCGCCGAGAATCTGCATGAACAGATCGGTGTTGCGGTTGATCAAATCCAACCGCGATTCGTCGGGCTTGCGCCGCAGCCCCGCGGTGATGCAGATGAAGTCGCTGTCGGCGATGTGTTCATAACCGCCGCCGACAATCTTTTGGTCCGCCACGCTCGGGCCGCCGTGCTGCAGATCCAGTGCATGACCGACCGCCGCTTCCTGGTTGACGTCGAGCATCGCGATCTCGCGGACCACGCCGCCACATTGCAAAGCGAAACCGGCGCACGATCCCACCAGCCCGCCGCCACCGATGATCGAAATCTTCATGAACTACTTCTTGTTGTTATAAGTGAGGTGTGCTGTTGCTTAAGCAGCACAGGACATGATATGCGGAAAAATTCAACCAGCCGGAACGCGTTAGCGTCCGGTTCTCACGAACGATGAGCCGGACATCGGCGAAAGATTTGACCGGAAGACTTATCCAGACTTGCTTAGCCCTTGGCTGCCATCTGCCGCAGGACTTCGTCGGTGATCAGCTTGACGAGCTGCTCTTCGGTTGACCCCAGGCCGGTCGCTGGCCCGCTGCTGGCTGGCTGCGCATTGCCCGAAGCGTGGCCGTTGCTGCCGCGGATGGCCGGGGCGCCGCCGCCAGATGCCGAGCTGCCGTTGGCGGACGAGCTGCCGTTGGCCGCGGCTGGTGACGCCTTGATGGCTGGGGGAGCCGCAAACGCCCGCCGCTCGACGCCGGCATCGGCCCACGATTCACGGAAGATATCGTTCGCGCAGATATCGCAATTCTTGAACTCTTCGGTATTGCGCGGATCCTTATAACCCCACTTATCCTTCAGGTCGAGCAGTTCACGCGACTTGCCTTCGGACAGGTAAGCGACGTGGCCGAGCTGGCGAGCGAGCATCAACATCCGGCAGTACGAGTCGAGAATCTCGGTCCACCAGTACGCCTGCTCGACGGTTTCGCCATAGCTGACGGTGCCGTGATTGGCGAGGATCATCACATTGGTCTTTTTGACAAACGGAATGATCGTGTCGGCAAAGGCCTGGCCGCCGGGAGTCTCATACTTGGTGATCGGCACGTCGCCGAGGAACACTTCGACTTCCGGCAGGATGCACTGCGGGATCGGCTCACGGGCGATCGCAAACGCGGTGGCATGTGGCGGGTGGCAGTGCACGACGCTGCGGATGTCTTCGCGCTGGCGGTAAATCTCCAGGTGCAGCAGCGCTTCGCTCGATCGCTTCTTGCGTCCCGAAATCTGCTTGCCATTCATATCGACCAGCGAGATGTCATCCGGCTTGAGAAAACCTTTGCAGTGCAACGTCGGCGTGCACAACACTTCATTCTCACCCACTCGCACCGTTATGTTGCCGTCATTGGCAGCCGCGAACTGGCGGTTGTAGATGCGACGGCCGATGTCGCACATATCCTGTTTGATCTGATGAAGGTTTTGCATGGTTATAATAAAAAGAAGGAGTTGTGTTTTAAGGTTCTGGGCGAACAAACAGCACAGGACATGACATTCGGCAACATTCAATCAGCCGGCAGGCGTTAGCCTCCGGTTCTCACGAACCAGGAGCCGAATCGCGGCGATCGACTTGGTCCAAAGACTGATCCACATCTGATTAATCGAGTTGAACGTGATCCAAAATGGCAACGATTGCCGCGTCGAGCGGTTTGATTTCCGGAGCGAACGGCTGAGCGGCTTCAGGCCCTTCCGCGACCGCGACCAAGTCGCCCGGCACACTGCCGCATAAGTCCCAAGCGATCACGGTCTCACCGCCGAGCGGTTGCTTATCCAGGTCTTCGATCCGGTTGAGCGGTTCGATGCACCGCAGCCGCGCCCCGATCATCGACTCATGGCAGCGCGACAGCGTCACGGTGCCGACCGTCCGGGCGAGAATCATCGCGGCACCTCCACGGGCGACCCGTCGGGCTTCACCCGCGTCAGCCGCAGGCCTTTGGCTTTGGCTTCATCGCGTGCCAGCGGCGTGACCACCGCCCGGGCCGGAATCAGCACCTCGCTGGTCCCTGCGGGCACGGACTCGAGCGTCCCCGCAGTGATCAATTTGTCCTTGATCGGATGCGGTGGCCTGACGACCGGCGCTGCGGACCGGTTGCCGCCTGCAAGCGGATGGGCGCCCCCTTGCTGGGCTTCCATCGCTAACAGTCGGCGAATCACCTCGCGGACAATCCGCTCAGCGAATTCATCGGTGTTCCAGTCAGCCGGAGTCGAACTCATCGAGACGTTATCGCTTTGGGGATTGAACAGGGAGGTCGAGGTTGCCCAGCACGCTCCAGCGCGCTGGGGTATTAGGATCGCCGACCAACTCGCGGACGCGTAGCGAATCACTGGTGATCATCACCAGGTCGCCGGGTTGCGAGCCGAGCGTGTCGATCGCGATCAGTGGTGGTCCATCGGCCGCCCCGTTGGCGAGCGTCGGCTGCACGATCACCAGTCGCCGACCGTCCAAGCTGCGGTGCTTGGTCGAGGCGCGGGTCGTTCCGAGAATCTTTGCGGTCTGCACGGAGCGGGGAGACTTCTAAAAAGGTTCGTGAGCACCGGACGCTAACACGTGCCGGCTGATAGTATTCGATCGAATATCACATCCTGTCGTGCTTATAAGCCGGAGGCGCCGCCGACGACGTTCAGATCGTCGACCATGCTGCAGCGACGCTCGCGGGTGAAGGTATAAGGCGTGGTCACGCCTTCGCCCGTCGGACCGGCGATCGAGAACGACAGGTAGCCTTCGCCGCCGAGGCCGAGGGCAGCCATGCACGGTCCGTTCTTGACGAACAGCGTGACGTCCATGATCCGGCCCATCTTGGTCATGTTCCGCACGTCGCGGCTGTGGATGATCGCAGTGTGGCGATAGCCATGCTCCGACCGCTTCGCCATCGCAATTGCGTGATCGACATCACGAGCGCGAACGAACGGCAGGAACGGCATCATCTGTTCGACCGACACGAACGGGTGCTCTTCGGGCGTCTCGCCAAACAGCAGTTCACAACCGTCCGGCACCTGCACACCCGCTGCGGCAGCCAACACCGCAGCATCGCGGCCGATGTAGTCCTTGCAGGCCGCGTCGTGCTTGTCGTCGCCGACTTGGACAATCGCCTTGGAGGTCAATGCAGCGACTTGCGAAGCATTGAGCTGGACCGCTCCGGCACGCCGCATCGCGTCCAGCATCGCATCGAACACGCTGTTGACGACAAAAACCTGCTTTTCAGCGATGCACAGCACGTTGTTGTCGTACGCTGCACCTTGAATGATGCAGCGGGCGGCCTTGTCCAGATCCGCCGTTTCATCGACGACGACCGGCGGGTTGCCGGGGCCGGCGACGATCGCGCGCTTGCCGCTGTTGAGTGCTGCCCGCGCGACCGCTGGGCCGCCGGTGACGCAGATCAGCGCCACGTCGCGGTGCTTGAACAACGTGTCGGCGCTTTCGAGCGTCGGTTCAGCGATCAAACAGATCAGGTTATCGATCCCCAGTTCGGCATGGATCGCTTGGTTGAAGCGTTTGACCCCTTCGGCGGCAACGCGTTTGCCCGACGGGTGCGGGTTGACGACGACGGTGTTGCCGCCCGCGATCATGCTGACCGCGTTGCCGGTGATCGTCGGCAGGCTGTGGGTGACCGGGGTGATCGCCGCGATCACACCGAACGGAGCCCGCTCAACCAAGGCGATTCCATGGTCGCCGCTGAACGCTTTGGTTTCGAGGAACTCGACACCAGGGCTGCGTTCGCCGAGCGTGCGGAGCTTTTCGATCTTGTGTTCCGGGCGGCCGATGCCGGTCTCTTCCATCTCCATCAGGCCCAGTTCTTCGCACTGGGTGATGGCGATTTCGCGGATGATCTCGATCACGCGACGGCGATCGGCGACCGAGCGTTCGCGGAGTTGTTCAAAGGCAGCGCGAGCGGCGGCGACTGCAGCGTTGGCATCGTGGAAAATGCCGTAGCGACCGCTGGATTTGCTGGCACTGGCGGAGCGGCCCGGCGGCATCGGCCCGACTTCGGCCAAGACCTGGGCGACCACGCTGCGGATTAGGTTTTCGTCGTACATATGAGATTAGTCCCGTGTGTAAACGGATTGTTTTTCGATCGTGACCCGATCGACGATGCCGATCACGGCCGCATCGATCGGTAACTTGGAGGTCTCGGGAGTCAGCCGGGCACTGCTGCCCTGGACCACTAAGACAAAATCGTCGACGCCCGCCCCGAGCGTATCGACAGCGATAAACGTCCGGCCGGTGCTGATCAGCGCGTCGCGCGCCGGGTCGCTGAGCCGATACGGCTCGACGACCAGCAACTTCTGGCCGACCATTGCCTCGGCCTTCTGCGTGCTGACGACCGAACCGGTCACGCGGGCAATGAACATTTAGGACTCTTCTTTCGGTTGACTCAGTAGCTCGACGCACTGCCGAGCGACAATCAGCTCTTCATTGGTCGGAATCACCCACAACTGCGTGCGGCTGCCTTCGGCATGGAACGTCGCTTCGCCTTTGGCCGCTCGATTGCGAGCCGCGTCGACCACGATCCCCAGCTCTTCCAAATCGCGACACACCTGTTGCCGCGTGCGCTCGCCGTTCTCGCCGATCCCGCCGGTGAACACGATCGCGTCGACTCCGCCCAGCGCGACGATCATCCCGCCGAGGTGCCGCCGAATCTCTTCGCTGAACACGTCCAGCGCCAACTGGCAGCGCTCGTCGCCGGCGTCGGCTCCCGCTTCCAGATCGCGCATGTCGCCGCTCTTGCCGCTGATCCCCAGCAGGCCGCCGCGGCTACTCATTTCCGCCAGCACTTCGTCGAGCGTCTTGCCGGTGCGGGCGATGATCAGCGGCAGGGCAAACGGGTCGAAGTCGCCGACGCGGTTGTTCTGCGGCAAGCCGGTCTGCGGCGTCATGCCCATCGTCGTCATCACGCTCTGGCCATTGTGGATCGCCGTTAAGCTGCTGCTGCCGCCGAGGTGGCAGGAGATGATTCGCGCATCGCTGCGGCCGAGCAGTTCGGCGGTGCGAGTGGCGATGTACCGGTGGCTGGCACCGTGGAATCCCCACTTCTTGATGTGCATCGACTCGGTCCACTCCGCCGGAATCGCATACGTCTTGCGGGCTTCGGGGATCGTCTGATGAAAGTCGGTTTCGAACGCTGCGACCAGCGGGATCCCTTGGATCTGCTGCCGCATCGTCTGCATCGCAGCGATGTACGGCGGGTTATGCGCCGGCGCCGCTGCATTCATTTCGGTCATCGCTGCCAGCACGTCGTCGTCGACTTGGAAGACGCCCGAGATGCGGCCGCCATGCACGGCTTTGAATCCGATCGCCGCCACGTCGGCAGCGCTTTTGAGCACCCCGTGCTGCGGGTCGGTGAGCTGTTCCAAACAGGCCTTCACCGCCACCCCGTGATCGGGGACCGGAGCTTCACGCGTGTCCGACCAGTCGCCGATCGTCACGGTCGAGCGGCTGTTTGTATCACCGATCCTTTCGACCCCGCCGCGCGCCAACGTCGTCTCATCGTTCATGTTGAACAGACGATACTTGAAGCTGGTCGAGCCGAGGTTAGCAACGAGTACGAGCACGAGATCCGTCTTGGGCTGTGAGGCTAAGGAAGGGGTGGAATCACTGAAAACATCGATCGGCCGAGCGGTCGGCAGCTCGCTTCAAGCGAAGAATGCTTGGGTGAGCCCTTCGGCAGGCCGTGCGATGATGTGGCTGCTGACCAATTCGCCAGCCTGGGCGGCGGCACTGGCACCGGCTTCGACCGCAGCGCGCACGCTGCCGACGTCACCGCTGACGACGGTGGTCACATAAGCGCCGCCGATGTCGATCCGTTTGACGATCTGGACGTTGGCCGCTTTGGCCATCGCGTCGGTTGCTTCGATCAGGGGCAACAGTCCCTTGGTTTCAATCAGGCCGATAGCGTCGTTCATAATGAACTCTTGAGGTTTGGGAGCGGTTTGAGGTTTGGTTTTGATTTTGGTTTTCGTTATGGGCTTACCGCCGGAGGGGCGAGTCTTGCTCATACGATCTCAGGAAGCTTCGTCTTGAGGACTTTGCCGAGGTCGCCGTGCGGACGCGGAATGACCTGGACGCTGACGACTTCGCCGATCCGGCCAGCCGCAGCGGCTCCTGCATCGGTCGCTGCTTTGACAGCCGCGACGTCGCCGCTGACAAAGGCGCTGACCAAGCCGCTGCCGACCTTGTCCCAGCCGAGGAAGGTCACGTTGGCAGCCTTCATCATTGCGTCGACGGCTTCCACCAAGGCAATGAATCCTTTGGTTTCAATCATTCCAAGCGCTTCGTTCATCTTAAATTTTGCCATCGAAGGAGGTACCTAACAGGAAAACGAAAAAGGTGCTGCGTTCTGACGCTGGTCAAAACGATTCATAAGTGTAGCTGTATCAGTGGTTTTTACAGGCGCAGGCTTCATGCGCCATCTTGCGCAGTTCGATCTGAGTCGCTGCGTCAAGGTGGCAGGCATTGCCTTCATCGGTGTCGATATGGACTTCGAGCTTGGCGGCCTTGTCGGCCCGCACCAACAACTCGCCAAACGTCACCGAGCACTGCGGGCTGCGGACGGTCAACTGCATGAAGTCGCCATTTTTAACGCCGTAATGTTCAGCGTCGCTGAAGTTCATATGCACGTGACGGGCGGCGCGAATCACCCCTTGAGTCAATTGCACCGTGCCAGCAGGTCCGACCAATACACATCCCGGGGTGCCGTCGATATCGCCGCTGTGGCGTACCGGTGCATCGATGCCGAGCGAAATCGAATCGGTGTATGCGAGTTCGACTTGGCTGAATGGCCGCGTGGGGCCGAGCACCCGGACGCTGGGCAACATCCGCCGCCGTGGACCGACGATCATCACCGTTTGCTCAGCCGCATAGAATCCATCTTGATACAGATCCTTCTCGGGGATCAGCTTCGCCCCCGGACCAAACAGGATCTCCACATGCTCATCGGTCAAGTGGCAGTGCCGCGCGGAGATGCTGACCCGCAGGTTCGGCTTGCCATCGACCCAGCCCGGCGGATCGCTCGGCCGAGCGGAGGATGTCTGCGCCGCCGCGGCCCCCCGGTTCAAAGGGCCGGCTGCAGCGCGAATCGCTTGCCGCACCAGGGCCTCAATCCGCTGTCGATCCGGCGTCGCTTGAGTGATCATAAGAAACGTGTCAGGAAGTAAAAATGGAGTATTAGGAAAGCTGTGCTGGATGAAACGCGCCTACTCGCCAGCTAAGATTAGTTCAACGCCAGCGGCCTGCAGCCGTTTTTGCCAACTCTTGTCCAGTGCATCGTCCGTGATCACGTATTGCACCTGCTCCAGCCCGCATAATCGCGACAAGCTGGCGCGGCCAAACTTACTGCTGTCCGCCACGATGTAAGTGCTCGCGGCGATCCGCGACATCATCTTTTCAGTCTCAACCAACAACAGATTGCTGTTGTAGTAACCGTACTCGTCGATCCCTGCGACCGACAAGAACGCCTTGTCGACCCGCAGTTGTGCCAACAAGCCGTCCGCCATCGGCCCCAGGGTGACCCCAGTGCGATGGTCGACACAGCCGCCGATCAGCACCAGTTCAACGCTGTCGCAGCCGCTCAGCAGGTTTGCCACCGGCAAGCTGTTGGTCACCACCTGCAACCGGCGATCGAGGAGCTGTCGCGAGATTTCATACGTCGTGCTGCCGCCGTCGAGCAGTACCGTGTCGCCGTCCTGAATGCAGGCTGCCGCGGCGACGGCGATCCGTCGCTTGTGCGCCGCGCTGTCGCGGCCGCGTGAGTCGAACACCCGCATCTCGGTCGGTGAGCCGGTCCAGAACACGCCGCCGTGCGTCCGCTTGGCTTCGCCGAGCCGCTCGAGCACTTCCAGATCGCGACGCACCGTCGATTCGCTGACCGACAGTTTTTCCGCCAGCTCGCCCAACGAGGCAAAGCCGCGGGTCTGCACGATCCGTCGCAAGTCTCCACGCCGTTGTTCACTCACCAGCAACAAGCCACATTCCGAGCAGACGATGAACGAAATCTTTCAGCCGCTGACTGATTATTGCCACACAAACCCGCATTGGCAATCGTAAATCGCGTAATTGCTCCAAATTAACGACAGAGGTGTGAGGCAAGGTGGGCACGCTGCAACAGCGGTGCAACGCCGCGTCGAGCCGGGCTCATTTCAAAACACGCGTCGCCGCCTGCCAGCGGCCTGACCCGAATGGCTGTCACCTGTGGCTGCTCAGCCAGAGGCGGTGGGTGAGGTTTCATCAGCAAGGGCGTCCTGCCTCACCTCTGCGTTACTGGCCGGGATTCGGTGCCGCGCCGGCCTTCATGCACGAACGAGACGATTTCTTTGGTGGTAACATTGAGGTCTATGCCGTCGATATCGAGCGGCGAACCGATTGGCGTCTCCGGCTTCAGCACGAAGGTTTGTCCATCCCGGCGACGAATCCGTACCGCTCCTTCGCGTTTGGCCTGCTCAAGCAGGGAAGCCAGGCTCTGCCGAGCCTCCGAGTACGTGTACACCTTCATGGGCTCACCTCCAGCACGGGTACTTTCGCTACGCCCGCCGCATGGATCAGGCCGCCATCCAGAGCGAGAATACCGCATTTCTGCTGCTGCGCCGCCGCGATGATGTAGGCGTCATAGGCGTAGATGTCGAGCCTCGCTGCAAGTGCGAGCGCATCCTCCAGATTCACATCGAGCCAGCGAATGGGGATGGTATGGAACACCTGCACGGCAGCCTTCGCCTGCTCCAGCGTGATACGCTTGCGTTTCAACATAGCAGAGAAAGCATTGCCAATTTCCCAATGCACTGATGCTGGAGCCAACAAGGTGGCAGCGGACGTCCGTTCCACCAATGCTGGCTTCTCCGGTTCATTGGCGATGACGGCAATGATAACCGAGGTGTCGACGACCACGTTCATACCGACGCTCCGGCAGCAGTGACAAACAATTGTACAAGTATTCTACTGCCGCCGGGTTGAACAGGCAATCGTTTCGGCCAAAGCGACAAGCCTTGCCGGTGTTTTCCCGCAGTGGACGGACGCGCTGACGCCTGCGGGACCGCAAGGTTGATTTCAAGTGAAGGCGTCGGGCAGTCGTTTCCGCCCAGCGCATCGCCCCGCGGGGGGCTTCGCGGGGGTCAGGCCTTGTGTTCGGTGTTGCCGAGTGGCGGCGATTGGTGCCAGCCACGAATGGCATCGGTGGCTGCCCCTCGCCAGTCGGGTCAGCGCTGCTCCATCAGCCGCAGGCCGTTCTGGCCTTATTTCCCTGCCGTGATATCGGTGTCATTCGTGGTTAACCTGGTGGCTCCCAAGCCGACGTTGAACCACGGATGTCACCGATGCCACGGATCTTGAGCCTGTCCTGTTACGGCGGGCGTATGCGAAGTGGCTGCCCCCGAAAACGCCGAGATGTTGTGGCCGAAGCATCGTCAGCTTCGTAACGGTCCCTAACACCTTCCGCCTTTTCTGCTCCCCGGCGGTTACGGGGCGCCTTTGAAACCGCTCTCAAGCGGCAGGTCAACCGTATTGGGGCCTGATGAAACCGTCGCCTTCAAGCCAGAAGTCTTGCTGTCCCGGTAAGCAGCAGGAAACTTGCTCGCCACAGGCCCGGAGTTGGGATTGCTGGCTGCGGTTGTGATCTTGTCGTAGTCGGGTGAAGAAGCGTCCATTTGTGACAAGTCAACTGCCGGCGGTTCCGTCCACGAAACCGACACCACGTATTCACCTGGCTCCACGCCCGGGCCAGCATCCGGGCGAATGTCATGGAGCGTATAAACACCGCTGGCGTCGGTGGTTCCAGAGGCCGAGTTGCCGCCGGATGCGGTTTGGAACGTCACCACTGCGTTTTCGAGCGGAGCGCCATCGAGCGTTACTTTGCCGGTAACCGGATGGAGGTCGTATTTCGAGCCGCAGCCAACGGAAGCGAGGGCCAACAGCAGGGCGGCAAACAAAGAGGGTCTGAGCATCGCCTGGTAAAACTTCTGGATTGGGAAACACAAAAACTGGAAAAACAAGGGCCGCATCTGACGACACGGCCCGGAACAATTGCCTGCTACAGCATAAAAAGCTCCTGCACCTGAAGCGGGCAGGAGTCCTGTGAGTATCGAAGCCTGCGCCTAAGCAAGTCTGGAGAAGTCTTTCGGTCCAATCGATCGCCGCGGTGCGGCTCCTGGTTCGTAGGAACCGGGCGCTAAGGCGTGCCGGCTGATTGAATTTTGCCGAGTGCCATGTCCTGTGCTGCTCCTGTTGAGCAGAGCACAAGGCCGTGACAACTTATGGCGACTCTACCGATTCGCCACCTGCCGCCGATCCCATCGCCCCCCAGACTCCCCAGCGGCTCGGTCCAGTGTACTTGCGAATATTACTAGATGGCTGGTCGTGAAGAACCGTCAGGTCGCCGGTATTGATGCTCTCGGACACAAATCGAACCGATGCATCGCACATCGCTACGTTCACCCCTCCAGGATGCGCGCTGGCGGCAGTCGACATGAGGGTGTGCTCTGCGTTGCCGGAGGCACAGCTCGGTCCATTGGGGGGCAAGATTGCCAGGAACGACACGTAGGCACTGGTCGAATCACCCCAGCGACGTCCCTTTCCCTGCCCCGTATCGCCTGACGTGTTCTGCAATGCACCGGTCAAAGTCCCATTGGGACCGCGGCGAGCTAAGCAGTCGCTCGGTCGCCAGGGAGTTCCCGAACCGGAGAACACATTGATCGCTGAACCTGAGATTGCCTTATCCTGTCCTGACATGCCTGGCTGCTTGCCGATGACCACCTCAGACAGCATCAGCGTATTGGACGCGCCGTCAGTTACCGAGGCGAACGTCCCCTTGCCCTGCTCACCGTTGGAGAACACGCCCCGCCATTCGTGGTTCTGCTCCTCCAGGTAAACATCGCCCCAGTTAAACACATAATTAGTTGGCCGGGTATCGCCAGTCGACACATTATACGAATCGGAAGGGCATCTGAACGTGGCTACGAGCGTCCGAAACGGATTGGGATACACAACGCTATCAAGGGTAATCGACGCCGTATTGTTCCACGGGGTGCCGCCAGCCTTCATGAACGGTGCGATTTGCTCGTAGAGCGCCGTTTGCTCAATAAACGGCAGTGTGGTCGTTAACGGCCCGAGGCGAGCCCAACGTGCGTCCGGACCTGCCGCCGCTAGCCAGCGAAGATCGCGGTTGAGCGGCGAAAACATGTTGTACGTGTCGTGGTGGTTGTGCTGCGCTAACGCCAAATTCTTGAGATTGTTCGAACAGGACATCCGCCGAGCAGCTTCCCGAGCCGCCTGGACAGCCGGCAAGAGCAATCCAACCATCACTCCAATGATAGCAATGACAACCAACAGCTCAACGAGCGTGAACCCCCTGCGTGCGCCATGTCTCATTATTCACCCACCAAATCTAGGACAGCAAAAAAAAATACGCATACGCCTCCATGAGCGCACGCTAGTGCGATTGTAGGGGGATTGGTCGTCGCATTGTAGAGGCAAGTGCTTTTTTTCTGTTTTTTAGTCGAATGCTTGGGTGCAACCGGCGGGGGCTCTTTTAGACTAAGGCTCAGCTAGGGGCTTCGCCGGGGTCAAAGCTTGTGCCCGGTGTTCAAGTGGAACGAGCTCCGGCCAGAGCTGATGGATGCTGCTCACGCGACGGACCACACAGCGCTTTGGTCGTCCGTCGATTGGGAGGTCGACCGCCCCAAACGGGTGCGGGGCACTTAACGGCCAATGTAGGATAGTTGTCTCAACTGTTTTCTGCTGGCTGGAAGGGGGCAGGCGATGAACCGCCAGCTCAGATAAGCAATTGAGGACGATTGTTCTACGGCAGAAGTCGGACGCTGCTCGACGTCCGCAAAATGCCATGCGAAGATCTAGCTCGCATCATCTGGCGGACAGCCAAGGTGCGAAATCTCGGTGAAAAGGCAAGCGATCCCCGGCGGTTACGGCGCGCCCTTGAAACTGGTCTCAAGCGGCAGGTCAACCGTATTGGCGCCTGGTGAAACCGTCGCCTTCAAGCCAGAAGTCTTGCCATCGCGGTAAGCGGCCGGAAACTTACTCACCGCAGGCCCGGAGTTGGGATTGCTGGGTGCGGTTGTGATCTTGTCGTAGTCGGGTGAAGAAGCGTCCATTTGCGACAAGTCAACTGCCGGCGGTTCCGTCCACGAAACAGCCACGATGTATTCACCTGGCTCCACACCAGGGCCGGCATCCAGGCGAATGTCATGGAGCGTGTAAACACCGCTGGCGTCGGTGGTTCCAGAGGCCGAGCTGCCGCCGGAAACGGCCTGGAACGTCACCACTGCGTTTTCGAGCGGATTGCCATCGAGCGTTACTTTGCCGGTAACCGGATGGAGGTCGTATTTCGAGCCGCAGCCAACGGACGCGAGGGCCAACAGGAGCGCGGCAAGCAAAGAGGGTCTGAACATCTGCCTGGTTCAACTTCTTGGTCGGGAAACACAAAAACTGGAAAAACAAGGGCCGCATCTAGCGACACGGCCCCGAACAACTGCCTGCTACAGCAGTCAGTGACCCCTGCCCCTGAGGCGGGGAGGGGCCCTGTGAGCGGCGAAGCCTCTGCCTAAGCAGGTCTGGAGAAGTCTTTCGGTCCAATCGATCGCCGCGGTACGGCTCCTGGTTCGTAGGAGCCGGACGCTAACGCGTGCCGGCTGATTGAATCTTGCCGAGTGCCATGTCCTGTGCTGCTCCTGTTGAGCAGAGCACGATTCGCGGCAACTTACGGCAGCTCGACCGTTTCGCCACCTGCTGCCGATCCCATCGCTCCCCAGACTCCCCAGCGGCTCGGTCCGGTGTACTTGCGAATGTTGCTGGATGGCTGGTCGTGGAGCACCGTCAGGTCACCAGTATTGACACTCTCGGATACAAACCGCACCGACGCATCGCACATCGCCACATTCACCCCGCCGGGATGCCTGCTCGCGGCAGTCGACATGAGGTGGTGCTCTGCGTTGCCAGCGGCACAGCTCGGACCATTGGGGGGCAAGATTGCCAAAAACGACGAGTAGGCACTGGTCGAGTCGCCCCAGCGGCGTCCCTTTCCGTGTCCCGTATCGCTTGACGTGTTCTGCAATGCACCGGTCAACGTCCCGTTGGGGCCGCGGCGAGCTAAGCAGTCGCTCGGCCGCCAGGGGGTTCCCGAACCGGCAAAGACGTTGATCGCTGAGCCTGAGATTGCTTTGTCCTGCCCAGATGCGCCAGGATTCTGTCCAATCACAACTTCGGACATCATCAGCGTATTGGACGCGCCGTCAATTACAGTGGCGAAAGTCCCCTTCCCCTGCTCACCGTTGGAGAACACGCCACGCCACTCGTGGTTCTGTTCCTCCAGGTAAACGTCGCCCCAGTTGAACACATAGTTTGTCGGCCGGGTGCCGTTAACACTCACGCTGAATCCGTCCGACGGGCACCTAAACGTCGCTACTTCCGCCCGGAACGGATTGGGATACGTAACGCCATCAGCGGCAATCGACGCAGTATTGTTCCATGGGGTGCCGCCAGCCTTGACGAACGGCGCAACTTGCTCGTAAAGCGCCGTCTGCTCGACAAACGGCAGTGTGGTCGTTAACGGGCCGAGGCGGTACCAGGCCCCCACGCCGCCGGTCGCCGACTTCCAGCGCAGGTCGCGGTTGAGCGGCGAAAACATGTTATAGGTGTCGTGGTGGTTGTGCTGCGCCAGCGCCAAGTTCTTGAGATTGTTAGAACAAGACATTCGCCGAGCGGCTTCTCGAGCCGCCTGGACAGCCGGCAGGAGCAGCCCCACCATCACCCCAATGATAGCTATAACAACCAACAGCTCGACGAGCGTGAACCCCCTGCGAGACGGATACTTCATTTAAAACCTACCCAAATCTAGAAACACGGAAGTAGTTTAGAACAGCGAAAATAACACATGCGCATGCCCATACAGCTGCACGCCATGGCGATTATAGAGGCACGATTGTTTTATTGTATATGGCAGGTTTTTTTTATGTTTTTTTGCTCGAATGTTCCGATGCTAAAGAGGGGGTGATCTTATAGCCCGGTCACCGGCCAGGAAAAGTTGCCGGGGTCAGATCTTATGATGGATGTTCAGGCGGATCGATAGGGCGATTCCGGGGGGCCTTTCCGCTAGCTTGCGTCGCTTGGCATTACTCGGCTCAACGAACTGGTTCGGAGCGATCTAGGGGGCGGAGGTGGTTTTGACGCCGTGCATCGTTGTCGGAAGCGGCCCAGGGAGCCAGCGGGGCTGCGAAAAACTCTACCGTGTCGCCATCGAAACCAGGCGGCAAACCTCTGCGGCGTCCTCCACGGTCCTGCGGACGTTTGATGCTGCGTATTGATCAGGCAGGATGCGTGACCGAAGTGGCTGACTCCCATTCATTAGCTTTTTCGGCTGATCGGGAGGGGGGCAGGCGATGAACCGCTGGGGAAGATGAACCATTGAGGACAATGGTTCTACACTTGGGGGCAGGTGAACAATTGAGGACAATGGTTCTACGTCTGTCAGTTCCTCAGCCCTTGGGCTTGGCGCCAGGCTTGGGCTTGGAGCTTTTCACCGATTTCCGCCGTCAGCGCGTGCCAGGCCTCGGTCGTCGCGGCGAGCGCTTCCTGAGGCGACACCTTGCCGTCCAGACAGGCCAAGACCTGCTGGTCGAGCGCCGCTAGGTAGCGATCGTAGCGGTGCAGTCGCAGCGTCGGACGCAATTGGAGCGAAGCGAGCTGCGTGCGGAGGTACTCGTTATAGCCGCCTCCGCCGCTGGGCGACGCTGCCGTCTCGGTGCGGAGCACGGTCATATTCGGAGCGACTTCGCGAACCATCTGGCTCCCTTCACCGCCAGCGAGCCAAATCAAAAATCGCTTCGCCGCTGCGGTTTGGCGACAGCGGCTGCTGAGCAGCGCCACCGGCGCATCGGGATCGGCCATCACGCCCAGCGGTCGCGGCGCTGCCGCAGCGTGATCGGTAGCGGGCTGAGGAGCACGCGGCAGCGGGCTGACCAACGCGTCGCCGAGCGACTCGACCCGCGGCGGATTACCCGAACTGCCCGGCCAGCCGAGCGCCATCTTCAATTGCCCGCTGGCGATCCGCTGCCACACCTCGCCAGCAGTCAGCCGCTGGTCACCGTAGAGCTGGGCGCAAGCCCGCATCGTTTCGAGCGTCTGGACGTAGACGTCATCCGTGAGCACCGGCTCGAAGGTTTCGCGGTTAAACAACCACACGGCCGGAGCGGCATCACTGGCGCGCCAGAGAAACATCTTCGCCGCTGCGCCGCCAGCGAGCGGTTCGGCCACGACCGGCTGGCCGTCCTGTGCAGTAGCCTGAAATCGCTGAGCCGTTTCGATAAACGCCTCCCAGGTCTTAGGAATCTCCAGCGTATCGGCGTCGGTTTCGCCGCTGATCAGCAGCGCTGGCTGAACCGATCCGAGCGGGATGCCGACCGCTTCGCCGGCCCACCGCATCGACGCTTCGCGCAGCACTGGCAAAACCGCATCGCCGCCCAACTGGGCCTCGTCCATGAAGCCGGTGCCCAGCGGCGTGAAGGCGCGGGCAGTTGCCAACTCGGGCAGCAACCCACAGGGGACGATGGCGATATCGCTGACCTTCAACTTTTCGATGACCTGACTGCCGAAGTCCTGGACCGTGAGCTGGGCATCATCGGCCTCGCCGCCCAACCGGTCGAGCGTCTCGATCGTCAGCGGCTGATCGGCAACGCCGCCCCAGGCGGTCACAATCGCATCGGCCCAAGCACGGTTGCCGCACAGCAACACACGTAGCGGCACGTCGCTGCGCGTGCTTGTCGTCGATTCCGGTTGGGGCTTGGGCGAGCAGCCGACCGCACAAGCCAGGCCGCTGGCTGCCGAAGAAATCAAGAAACGACGGCGCGGCAGACGATCGGCAAAGGGCACGGCGAGCAGTCGGGTCAGAGGGGTGCGTCAAAGCGGGATAGGCAAGCGACAAATCGGTACGCATTATAGGACGCACCGGTTCAGGCGGTCGATTGCTCCGGCAAAAAAGTGAATTGGGCGCCTGTTCGTGTTGCTACGCGTGTCCGTGCTCCCGGTTGATGCTCGCATTCAGCCTGAAGGGCGGTACACGTCGTCGATCGACCCTCACTTCGAGGACGAGTACGAGTACGAGTACGAGCACGAGCACGAGTACGAGCACGAGTACGAGTACGAGTACGATGAGCCGAGACATGCACCTCCTTCCACTCGCTTGAGCCCAGCTATGAGTTACTACCTCGGAATCGATATCGGTACGACGGGCACCAAGACGCTGCTGATCGATGCGGCTGGTCAAGTGTTGGCCGAAGCGAATGCCGGCTACCCGCTGCACCAGCCCAAGCCCGGCTGGACCGAACAGGATCCGGAGGACTGGTGGCAGGCGACCGTCAAGACCGTCACCGCGGTGATGCAAAAAGCCCAACTCAAACCGGCTGACGTGCGGGCGATCGGACTTTCGGGCCAAATGCACGGCTCGGTTTTCCTGGACAAAAACAACCAGGTGCTGCGACCGGCGCTGCTGTGGAACGACCAGCGGACCGGTGCCGAATGCGCCGAAATCACCACCCGCGCCGGCGGCCGCAAGGCGCTGATCCGGATGGTCGCCAATCCGGCGCTGACCGGATTCCAAGCGCCGAAGATCCTGTGGTTGAGGAATCATGAACCGAAACTGTTCGCCAAACTGACCAAGGTGCTGCTGCCCAAAGACGAGATCCGGCGGCGGCTGATCGGCGATTATGTGACCGAAGTGAGCGACGCCAGCGGCACGCTGCTGTTGGACGTGGTCCGGCGGAACTGGAGCAACAATCTGCTGGGCAAACTCGGCCTGGACAGCGAACTGTTGCCGCGCGTTGTCGAGAGCGAGGACGTGACCGGCACGCTCACGGCGGAAGCTGCCGAGCTGCTCGGCTTGACGACGCAGTGCAAGGTCGTCGGCGGAGCGGGTGACTGCGCCGCCGGCGCGATCGGCAACGGAGTCGTTCGCAGCGGCATACTCAGCACGTCGATCGGCACATCGGGAGTGATGTTTGTCCACAGCGATACGCCGCAGTACGACGCGCTGGGACGGCTGCACACGTTCTGTCATGCGGTGCGCGGCAAGTGGCACATGATGGGGGTGACCCTGACCAGCGGCGGCTCATTGCAGTGGTGGGTCGAGAACGTCATCCAAGGTGCTGCTAAGGCGATCTCTGCAGGGGCGAGTGCGGAAAACGCTTACCAGATGGCAACGCAAGAGGCCGCGGCGGTCGCGGCTGGCAGCGGTTCGCTGCTGTTCTTGCCGTACCTCAACGGCGAGCGGACACCGCATGCGGACCCGACGGCACGCGGGGCGTTCATCGGGCTCAACCTGACCCACACCCGCGGTCACCTGACCCGCGCGGTGATGGAGGGCGTGACGTTCGCGCTTCGCGACAGCCTGGAAATCATCGAGCAACTCGGCGTGCCGGTCAAAGAGATCCGCGCCGGGGGCGGCGGCAGCCGCAATCCAATGTGGCGGCAGATGCAAGCCGACATTTTTGGCCGCAAGATCACGGCGTTGAAGGTTGAGCAGGGGCCGGCTTACGGCGTGGCGCTGTTGGCGGCGGTCGGCGACGGAGCCTACAAGAACATCGAACAAGCCTGTAAAGCGACGATTGAGGTCGCCGCGCAGACGGCTGCCGATCGCAAGGCCGCCAAGACTTATGCGGCGCTGTTTCCGGTCTATCAGCGGCTCTACGGGAAGCTGAAGGACGAGTTCAGCGAGTTGGCGCAGCTCTGATTGGATCGGGGACGGTGCGCTCAGGAGTTCGTTGATGGCTTGCTCAGTAGTTTGCTGATGGTGTGCTCAGACTGGGGTGGCACGCTCAGAGCCCCAGCGATGGGCGTGAGCAGGCGAGGCTAGCACCTTGAGCGACAACACGGTTGTGGCCACCCTGGCGTTTGAGCGGCACGCCCTTGGTTCCGACACGCCCTTCGTTCCTCAGGGACGTGCCACCCGCCACAGAAATGTGCCACCCGCCACAGAAACGTGACATCCGCCCTTCAGCAGGGACGAGCTGCCCGTCACACTCACGCGGTGAGCTACATCTGGTCCGGGGCGATACGGTACAATCAGACGTTCCCGATCGGGCAGACTTTGCTGAGAAGTCTTTGCCAGGAGAAATGGGGTCGGGTGCCGCTGAGCCGTTCGTCCACTTCTGGATGCGTCCATGTTCCGTCGCGCAATTATTGCTGCTGTTTTTCTGCTCTCTGTCCTGTGTGGTTTAACCGCTCCGGCTTGGGGCCAGGCGTTCTTTCAGATGGGCCAGCAATCCGCTGCCGGGCGGCTGATCGAGCCGCCGCGCGCGGTGCTGCAACTGCTGCGGCAAGCCGAACAAGCGGCGGCGCAGCGGCGGTACAGCGAAGCGGTGGTGGCGCTGGGGGAATTGTTGCAGCGGCAACCGGCGGCCGACGACGACGATGAACTGTCGGGCCAGGATTTCTTCCTGGATATCCCTGAGGTCGGCGCCGTCCCCACCGCGTCGACGACCGTTGTGCGGCGGACGCTGTTTGGTGAAGCCCGCCGCTTGCTCAGCGCGATGCCGCCGGCGGCGCTGGAAACGTATGAACTGCGGTACGGCCCCGAAGCCCGTGAGTTGCTCGAGCGGGCCGCGCCGCGGCGTGACTGGAAGAGTGTCGCTGAAGTTCGCCGGCGGTTTTTCCACACCGCTGCCGGCCGCGACGCCACCGCCTTGCTGGCCCAGCGCGCCGTGTCGCTTGGCCGGCCGGTGGAAGCGATCCGGTTGCTCGAAGCGCTGCGATTGCATCCCAAGCTCGATGCCGCCGGCCGCGACGGTGTGACGCTGATGTTGTTGGCCATGCGGCAGGTGGGCACGGAGTCGACCGTCGGGGCAGCAACGCAGGGAACCGCTGCGGTCCAAGAGCTTTCCGCCACTGCGGATCAGGCTGCGGAGCCGCAGGCGCCCGCGCCGTCCGCTGCGGCGCCTGCGCCAGCCGCTGCGGAGCCCGCGCCGCGAATCGCCGAAGTGTGGCTCGATGGCCAGCGGGTCGAACCGCCGGCTGGCAGAGCGCTGCCGACTTGGTTGGCCGAGCGGTTTGGTCCGCCGCGGGAGCGGGTGGCGAGCGGAAGCGGCGATGTGACGATGTTCGGTGACGATCCTGCTCGCCATGAGTCGTCGCAGGGTCAGATGCCGCTGTCGATCCCGCGCTGGATCGCCCGGACCGCGGCGACGCCGAGCCAAGAGCGATTGTTGGAGGAAGCGGCCGAGGCGATGGTCTCGGTCGGTGATGTAGCGCCGCCGGCCTGGATGCCGCTGCGGGTCGGCAATCAAGTGCTGATGCGTTCGACGGAGCGGCTCTATGGACTTGATTTCCAAACCGGCAAGTTCATCTGGCAGTATCCGTGGTTCGATTCGGGCGAGGAGCCGGAACCGTCCGACCTGGCGGCGCTGCTGATGGAAGAGGAGTCGGGGCAGTCGCTGCTCAAACAACGTGTTTGGAACGACCTGCCCTACGGCCGGATCACCAGCGATGGCAAACGCGTGTTCATGCTCGCCGACCTGGCAGAGGTCTCGGCGGCGACGTTCAACCCGCTGCTCGGATTTCAAGGTCCGCAGTCGACCGATGCGGGAACCAATTCACTCGTCGCGCTCGACCTGGCGACCGAAGGAAAATTGGTCTGGCGACTCGGTGGCCGCAGCGATGAGGCCAGCGGTTGGGGCGAGACGTTCTTCCTCGGACCACCGTTGCCGCTGGACGATGCGTTGTACGTGATGGCGGAGGTGTCCGGCGACATCGTGCTGATCTGTCTCGATGCGGCGACGGGACTGGAACGCTGGCGGCAGCAATTGTTGGCGGTTGAATCCGGCGGGATCGGCTCGGACCCAATCCGCCGTGTGGCCGGTGCCACGCCTTCGTATGCGCAGGGCATGTTGGTCTGCTCGACCGGCGCCGGAGCGATCATCGGCTTTGACCTGCTCGACCAATCGCTGGCGTGGGCGTTGACGATCCCGCGCAACGAAGCGCTCAACCAGACCGTTCGTGGACACCGCGACGGGTTTTCGCCGGATCATTTGCTCAAACGCTGGTGGGATGGAACGCCGCGAATCAGCGGTGACACGGTTTTTGTCACGCCGATCGAATCGGACCGGCTGTTCGCGCTCGATCTGCTGACCGGCGAGCGGCGCTGGAAAGAACTGGCGCGCGCTCAAACCGGTTCGCGTTATTTGGCCGGTGTACGCGATTCGACGCTGGTGCTCGTCGGCAGCGATCATGTCCGCGGGATCGATGCGGTCCGCGGGCAAAACGGCTGGAAAACCGCCTCCGGTTGGCTCGATGCCGGTGAGCAGGTCAGCGGTGTGGGCGTGTTCGGCGAGTATCGGGATCCACAGTCGGGGCGGTCGCAGCCGAGTTACTTTGTGCCGACTTCATCCGATCGCATCATCGCCGTCTCGCTCCTCGATGGCAGCGTGCTCGGCCGCCGCGAAACGCAGTTCCCCACCGGCAACCTGATTGCCTCGGGGGGCCAAATCTTGTCGCAATCGCCGACTTCGCTCTCGGTTGCCTTCGGTCAGCAAACGCTCGAACCGGCCGTGGCGTCGGCCCTGGCCGCGAACCCGCAGGATTTCCAAGCCATCGTCCGCCAGGCCGAACTGTTGATGCAGCGGGGCCAGTTGAGCGAGGCGCTGCAGTGGCTGGGCCGCGCCCGCGAGCTGGCTCCGGAAGCGATCGATGTCGAAAACCTCTCGGTGCGAGCGATGCTCAGCGCGCTGCGTGAGGACTTCGCGGGCAATATCGACCTGCTGCCGCAACTGGACGAATTGATCTACATGGCGGCCGATCGGGTGGAATTGATCAAGCTCCAGGTCCGTGCCGCGGTGAGTCGCAATCAGCCCGAACTCGCGGTCGGACGACTGATCGAACTATCGGAGCTGATCGCCCGCGAACCCTCGCTGGGGACACTCGGGCGATCGAGCGAAGGCGATGCCTCGCGCCAGGTGTCGCTCGACAACTGGCTGGCGGCGCGTGTCTGGGAGGCGATGGAGATCGCCGATGAAGCTCAGCGGGCCGCGATCAACGACTTGGTGGTCGCGCACTTGGCCCAGTTCAACGAAGCGTCGACACCGATGATCAAGCGATTGTTGGTGCACTTCGGCACGTTGCCCGGCGCTCACACGCTGGCTCAGAGCTTGCTGAACCGGTACCGGGAAGAGCAGGCGTTTTTGGCGATGGAGCGGCTGGTGCTGGGGACCAGCGGCGCGACTCCGGAGACACTGGACCAGTTGGCTCCTTGGCAATTGGTGGCGCTCGCCCAGGCCTACGCCCGCGGCGGGCTGGGGCTCGATGCGGCTGCCGTCATTGAGACGCTGGTTCCAGGGGCGCTGAGTCAATCCGGTGGACTTGCGGAGGGCGGCGAAGGGAGCGAGCAGATCGCGGCACTGGAATTATCGGCAGATGAACTGCGCGAACTGGCCGCTTCGGTCAAGCCGCTCCCTTGGACCGGCAAAGCTCAGGTGCGGCTGCCACAGGAGCCGATGCGCGGCGGCATCGGACGCAAACCGGTGGTCGGTGAAACCCGCCGGGTCGTCGGCCGAACGTTCCGCGGCTGGCAATTGGTCAGCGACGATAGCAGCCCCTTTGCGCTTCGCGACCCTCGCGGCTCGCTGCACCCGGTCCCGTTGGACGGCATGAACCGCCGCGAAGAGATCAGTCGCCAGGCGGTGTTCAACGGCGGTCTGATGATCGCCGTGTTGCCAGGTGAATTGGTGGGCGTGAATCTGTTTGAAGTGCTCCGCGGCCAAATCGACTCGGTGATCTGGCGGCGACCCTGGCGAACTGACAGCAGTGGTGGCGGCGTCAAACAACGCAGCGAATCGACTCCCTTTGGCGATCAGGTCTATCGCTATGTGATCAGCAGCGGCAGCAATCCGACGGCGACCTCCGAACTGCAACTCGGCCCGATCGTCGGCAATACGTTTTACGTGCTCCAAGGCGGTGAGTTGGTCGCCTATGACGCGCTGACGGCGGAACCGCGGTGGCGAAACCTCGAAACGCCTCAGGGGGGGGCGATCGTCTGTGACGGCCGAATCGTCGCCATCGTGTCACCCACATCGCAGCAGATCGTCAAGTACGATTGCCGCGATGGCCGCCGCATCGGTGAAGAACCGTTTGAAGATTACCGGATCTGGGCTGCGAGCGACCAGTATGTGCTGGCGTACCGTGAATCGGCTCAGGGCACGTGCGATCTGGTGCTGCTCAATCCGATCAGCGGCCGCGAACTCCTCAGGCACACGTTCGAGGACCTGTCCGCCGAAAACCGCGTCTTTGGCCGGATCGTCAATGGCCGCTACGTCGTCACGTTGGGCCAGAGCGGCGACGTGCTGATCTGGAATATCCAGGAGGGCGAGTCGGTCAGCCGTACTCAGATCAATCCCATCAAGTCGCTCCGTGGGCTGCAGGTGTTGGCCCGCGAGGACGCGCTGGTGCTGCTGCCCAACACACCCGATGCTCGTGAAGAGCGCGACAATGTGGCGCTGCAAACTTCCAGCGGTCAAGATCATGTGAGTGTCGATGGCGCGGTGACTGCGATCTCGCTGGCTGACGGCGAAGTGCTCTGGCAATGCTCACTGGGGGCTCAGCCCTGGGGCTGCACGCTGACGCAATCGCCGATTTCACCGTTGCTGATGCTCTCGCGGAGCAAGTCGCGCTACCAGACAACCGGCAACCGGATTAAGACGCTCGATGTGATGGCGATCGATACCCGCGACGGCTCGGCGATCACGACACTCGATCGGCCGGTGGAAAGCTTCAACAACGACGTTGAAACGCGAGTGACGCTGCAGCCAGCCCAACAACGGGTCCTCGTCAACGTCGGGACGGTGACGCTCAGTTATGAGTTCACCGGCGCAGCGCCAGACGATGTGTCAGAGTCGGTGGAAGAGCCGATCGACGCCGACGACTAGCCCCCGTTGGAGTCCAGGCTTTAGCCTGCTCAGTTGGAGTTCAGGCTTCAGCCTGCTCCGTTGGCGTCAGTCTATCAATAAGCCACCCAGAAGATGAACTTCGGCCAAGTTCTATCAGCCGGCATACGTTAGGGAAAGTTCAAAAATAAGTTCCTTGTTCTGATTGCCTTTACCCTCCCGCCCGGCGGGAGGGTCGGACGCGGTAGCGGCCGGGGAGGGCCAGGTTCGCCCCTCACCTCGCCTGAGGCTCGACTCTCCCGGAGGGAGAGTGAAAGGTGGAAGTTATTTCTGAACTGCTCCTTAGCGTCCGGTTCCTACGACCCAGGATCCCTACCGCGTCGACGAATCGAGCGAAAAACTTATTCAGCCCTGCTCGTCGAATCAACACTCCAATTCCTGGCAATGCCGGCTCTCTTGGGTGCCGGCATTGGCAAGGCAGCCTGAAGGCTGAACTCCAACGCGGCAGCCTAAAGGCTGAACTCCAACGCGGCAGCCTAAAGGCTGAACTCCAACGTGATCTGTTGGAGTCTAAGATTTAGCCTGTGCTAGGCGGCGTGCTGCGTTGCTTCAAGCAACTTACACTCCAGCGGCTTAGCGCTGCGGAGCCGTGATCCACCGCGTCGGCGAAGCCGGTTGCGGGTACTGGACCACGCGCTGCTGCGGTTGGACCACGCCTTGCTGCGGAACCGGGCGGACGATGACTTGCCCGTGCGGCTGCATCTGCGGAGCCCGTACGACCGCCGTCCCGGGCTGAACCAGCGGCACGGCTGGCCGATAAACCGGAGCCGGTTGCGAGGACCGCGAGGGTGACTTGGCAAAGTAACCGCTGCCAGGACGCAGCCGACGCTCGATGCTCGACCGCGGCTGAGCCGCTTCCGCCTCGGAAACACCTGGCAACGCGGTCGGCAGAGCGACTCCGACCGCGAACACCATCGACAAACCGATCAAGCCGCGAACGGCATTGGCAAGATTCAAGTTCATGGCTTACCACTTCATGCTTGTAAGGAATTTTAATTGATAGGGCGCCGCGATCTCAACGCTGACCAGCCGAACATCCAACAATCCGATGTCTCAGCACGGCTGGTGTGTGGCGCTGCGCGTCATCAAGCTCACCCCGATTCATTCAGCGCTCGCGCGCTGATGCATTCAACATTCGTGAATACAAGTTTTCCTATGCAAGCGCTGGGCCCAAGCTGCGACAGAATCAAAAACGGGGTAGAACTTGGTGCTCCCGTCCTCTGCGGAGGCCAAAGCGTAATCTTATAGCGACGTAAATGTCGCTGATGTGTCGCCTTTGGGTGACACCAGGCGGCCTGTTGTGACGGGTTCCCCGGGTGCGCTGCGCGACCCGCGGCTAATCGCTTCAAATGCCTTCGGCATAAGAGCCTCATGCAGCTAACCGACCCCATGTGAACTCCGTTCTTCAGGAATTCAGAACCATCGAGTCAGCTCAGCGGAAAGACACCTGCCGTGGTGCTTAATCGCGGCCACGAAACTGGGCGGCCGAGATGCGGTGCTTGTTGAGCAGCTTGTGAAGACTTTGGCGTGACAGGCCCGCGTGGCGGGCGGCTCGGGAGATATTGCCGTGGTACTGCTTGAGCAAGGCTTCAAAGTAGCGTTTGTCGGTCGACCCCAATGCCTCCTGCCGCGATAACTCCCCGGCAACCAGCAGGTGGTCGTTGGCAACCGCCGCGCCGCTGACGGTTGCCGCGGGCGGGGAGGCGATCCACGCCGGCAAATTCGCGGTGTCGATCCGGGCGGTGCTGCACAGCGCCACCGCGCTTTCGATCGCGTTGCGCAATTCGCGGACGTTTCCGGGCCAGTGGTAGCCGCGCAGCCGCTCCCGGCAAGCGTCTGTAAAACCTTCGATTGGGCTGGCAGGCGGTAGGAGCTGACTCAGAAAATGCTCAGCCAGTTCAATCACGTCGTCGCCGCGGTCGCGGAGCGGCGGCAATTCCAAATGCAACACGCTGAGGCGATAGAACAGGTCGCGGCGAAACTTCCCCGCCTCGACTTCTTGTATCAAGTTGCGGTTGGTCGCACATAAGAAGCGGGTGTTGAGCTTGAGCGGCTCGCTCCTGCCGACCGGCACGAAGGTCTGCTCTTGAATCAGCCGCAACAGTTTCGGTTGCAGCGTCATCGGCAACTCACCGATTTCATCGAAAAATGCCGTCCCGCCGTTGCTCCGTTTGAGCAGCCCGTCTTGATTGTCGACCGCCCCGGTAAACGACCCTTTGACGTGGCCAAACAACACCGACTCGAACAGCGATTCCGGGATCGCCGTGCAATCGACGACCTGGAACGGGTGCTTACCTCGGGTGCTGGCGCGGTGGATGGCCTGCGCGACCAGTTCCTTGCCAGTGCCGCTTTCGCCGCTGATCAGTACGTTCGCATCCGACTGCGCGACTCGGTCGATCAATTCCAACAGCGATCGAATCGGCTGGCTGCTGCCGATGATCCCGTGAGCCGAAACCGCAGCGTCCGGTTTAGAAATCTGCTGGCCACCTGGCCGCTGGCTGCTGAGCACCCGCTCGATGCTCTGCAGCAACACCTCGAACTTCACCGGTTTGACGAGGTAATCAGCGATCCCCAAACGCACGCTCTCGATCGCCGTCGGCAGCGAGGGGACTCCGGTGACGACCAGCACCGGCACCTGCGGCCGCGACTGGCGGCCCCAACGGAGCAATTCCAATTTGAAGTTGCCCGGCATGTTGAGGTCGGTCAGCAGCAGGTCGATCGGCTGGCTGCGCAGGATCTGGATCGCTGCCGCGGCGTCGGACACACAGTGACACAGATAGCCGGCTTTGCGGAGGAGTTGTGCAGTCGTCTCCAGGTACAGCGGCTCGTCGTCGGCCAGCAGCAACTGAGCTTGGGGCGGTTCATTCACTAGCAGTTTTTCTAATCATGGGCAACTCGGTGAGGAATGACAGCCACAAACGAACTGCCCCGTCCAGGGGACGTCTGGACCTCGATCCTGCCGCCGAGCGACTCGATGAGCGCTTTGGAAAGCGACAATCCCAAGCCGAGTCCACCGGAGGCGTTATTGCCCCGGGTGCTGAAAAACGGCTCAAAAATCAGCGGCAGATCATCATCGGAGATCCCGCCGCCCGTATCGTTCACGCGGATTTGGAACGCCTCGTCCAGCCGCGCCAAGTCGACGGTGACGGCCCGTCCCGCCGGAGAGGCCTGAATGGCATTGCGAACCAAATTGTAAACGACCTGCTTCACTTCGTCTTCAGGCAGTTGCACCACCGCGGGTGCGGAGCCGCAGCGATTTTCGAGCTGAACCTGACGATCCTTGGCGACGGGCCCGAGAAAATACAGCACTTCATCAATCGCCACCGCCAAATCGAACGCTTCGGCCGACTGGACATTTCGCCGATAGCCCTGGTACATCTGCTGCACGATCCCACCCATCCGCTCGATTTCCTTGTCGACCCGATCCAGGATGCGATGATGCGGGCTATCGGGCTGCAGGTCCGATTGCAGCAGGGTCAAGGCGCTGCGAATCCCGGCCAGCGGGTTGTTGATCTCGTGTGCCACCGACGCGGCGAGTTCACCCAGTGCCGCGAGCTTCTCCATCTGCGTTTGCTTGCGTTCCAGGCTGCGCAATCGCTCGGTCCGTTGGATCACCAGTTCTTCGAGCTGCTCCGCGTGCATCCGCAACTCTTCGCGCAGTTTTTGCTTGCGGGAGATGTCGCGAATGCTGGTGCGAAACCCGAGATGCTGTGGGCCGGCAAACATCGGTTGCCAAGAGATCGCCACCCACACGATCGTGCCGCTGCGGTGCCGCACGCGGAACTGCACATCGTTGCCGGAGGTGAACTGCAGGATCCGCGCGCACAATTGCCGCACGGTTTCCCGGTCCTCGTCCAGCACCAGCGGCAGCGGATAATTCGGCATCGCCAGGCACTCGGCCACGCTGTAGCCGGTCATCCGCGTCACGGCCGGATTCACCCACAGCGGTTTCCCATCCGCCGCCAGCCAGCTTTCCCAGTCGTAGGTGCTGTCGGCGACGAGGCGAAAGTGCGTGTCGTCGCCAGCGGCGGGCGGCTGTTGAGAAAACGGGCCTGATCGGGTCATGAGTGTCGGCGCTCGGCAGGTAGGCGGAGATACACCCCCAGGCGGCCGCCGGTCCGGCGGCCACCACACGGGCCGCCGAGCGACTAAACGATTCTCAGCGGTCGGCGGCCGAGGGCTGTGGGGGGGCAGCGGGCAGCGCTCCCATCTCGGCGAGATGATGAACCAACCGCTCCACGGTGTATCGAATCTGCTCCTCGCTGTGTTCACTGGTGACGAAAAATCGCAGCCGCGCCGCCGATTCATCGACCGCCGGGTAGAGGATCGGCTGAACGTTCACGCCGTCGCCGAGCAGGCGATGCGACAGCCGCAAGGCGACCAGCGAATTGCCGGTGATGATCGGGATCACGGGCGTGCCGCCGCTGTCGCCGGTATCCAGCCCGGCTGTGCGGGCCAGCGACAAGAACAGCTCGCTCCGCTGCCGCAGCACTTCAACCCGCTCGGGTTGCTCTTCCATCACCGCCAGCGACGCCAAGGCGGCGGCCGCTGAGGCCGGCGGCAGACCGACACTGAAGACAAATCCGGGAGCGGTGTATCGCAGCAATTCGACCAGTGCCGCTGAACCGGCGATGTAGCCACCACAGGAGGCGAACGATTTGCTCAGCGTCCCCATCCAGATATCGACATCGCGCGGGTTGATTCCGAAATGCTCGGCGATGCCACGCCCGGTGCGTCCCATCGTCCCCATGCTGTGGGCTTCGTCGACCATCAGCATCGCCTGATGCCGGCGTTTGACCTCGATGAACGCCGGCACGTCGGCGAAGTCGCCGTCCATACTGTAAACGCCTTCGATCACGATCAGCACACGGCGGAATTGCCCGCGGACCTTGCTCAGCAGGGCGTCAAGCGCTTCGTAATCGTTGTGCGGGAAGGCCCGTCGCCGAGCGCCGGAGAGCAGCGCCCCTTGAACGATGCTGTTGTGCGACAGCGCGTCGTGGACGATCAAATCGCCGGGGCCAACCAAGTGCCCGATCGTGGTCTCGTTAGTAGCGTGTCCGCCGACCATCGTGATCGACGCGTCGACGCCGATCCACTCGGCAATCCGCGCTTCGAGCTGACCGTGGACCGGCTTTTCGCCCGAGACCAGTCGGCTCGCCGAGACGCTCGTGCCGTAACGCAGGATCGCATCCGTCGCCGCCTGACTGACCTGCGGGTCGCCCGACATGCCGAGGTAGTTGTAGCTGGCGAAGCTGATCAGTTCGCGTCCGCCCACGATCGTGGTGTCGCGAACAATCGAGTCGTGGACGGTGAAATAGGGATTGGGCACGCCCGACATCAACATCTGTGACATCGTCTGCCGCAGCCGCTGGTACTCGGGGAATTGCTCGACCGAGTCTTCGGGCTCCACCGTGGCGACCGGCGCCCCGGCCAAGTCATGATGCGCCCCGTTGAGCCCGCTGCCGGTAACGCTCTCCGCTGCCGGCCGGCCATCGCCACCGGCGTAGCGTTGGCTGGCCCGCGCGATCCCTTCGGGTGATAAGTGCTGCGAGATCGCCACAGCGGTTTCGCCGATTGTTTCAATCGCATCCAGCACCTCCTGGGGAAAACGGCCGCCAAAGGTTTCTTCCAACCCGCGGGCGATTTCCAGCCGCTCCAGGCTGTCGAGCCCCAGATCGAGCACGATATTCGTATCGGGGCCGAGTTCCCCGGCACGCTCACCAGCGATCTGCCGAATCTGGTGCTCCACCACGGCGATGATCAACGGGTCAGCCGCCGTTGCCGAAGAAGTCGTATCGCTGCCACTCCGCGCGCTGATCCGCGATGCTGCCCGTGCGCTCATCATCGTCGGCCCGCCGACACGGTTGAGCCCGGCGGCTTCTTCCCAGCGGACCCACTGGGCGATGACCTTTAGGTCGCCATCGCGGACCGCCTCCAGACAGGCGTGACGCTGAATCTTGCCGCTGCTGGTCTTGGGGACCGAGCTGTTGCGGACAAGGTACACCGCATCGGGCGGCAGTTCGTGCTCTTCGGTGACCGCCCGGCGGATGCGTTGCAGGTGCGCATCCCAGTCCAATCCGCGGCGGCGGACGGTTTCGGCAACAATCACCAGTTGCTCGCGATCTTGAAACGGCATCGCAAACGCGGCGACCGAACCGGCCTGGACCCCGTCACTGGCCGTCTCAACCGTTTGTTCGATGTCCTGCGGGTAACGATTGACCCCGCGGACAATGATCATGTCCTTCAAACGCCCCGAGATGTACAACTGGCCGTCGTACAAAAACCCGAGGTCGCCGGTGCGGAGAAACGGGCCTTGGCCATCGGCAGTGAACCCGCGGAACGTCTTTTCGGTCGCGCGCAGCGCTTGCCAGTAACCTTGGCCGACCGATGGACTTTGCACCCAGATTTCACCGACTTCATTCGGCGGCAGAATCTCCTGCGTGTCCGGCGAGACAATTTTGACGACTTCACCAGGCAGCACCCGGCCACAGCCGACCAGCGTGCGAGCGTGTTCAGCGGTCGGCTGGACCGGCACGACCTTTTGCTCATCCAACTCCGGCCCGTCGAAGCAGGTCATCACCGGGCGGCCCTGCTGCGGCCCACCGGTGACGATCAACGTCGTTTCCGCCATGCCATAACAGGGCAAAAACGATTCGCGGCGAAATCCGTAGGGCGCAAAACGTTCGACAAACGCATCGAGCGTTTTGGGGCGGATCGGCTCAGCGCCGTTGAAGGCGATTTCCCAGCACGACAGATCGACGCCTTCCATCTCGTCATCGGAAATCTTGTCCAGACACAACTGATAAGCGAAATTGGGCCCGCCGCTGATCTGAATCCGCTCGCGTGAAATCGTCTGCAACCACCGCGAAGGCCGCTGCAAGAACGTCATCGGACTCATCAGCGTCGCCGGCCGGCCGGTGAACATCGGCTGCAAAATCCCGCCGACCAGCCCCATATCGTGGTACGCCGGCAACCACGCCATGCCGCCAAAATGTCGCTCCGGCTCGAAGGCTTTCAAAATCAGCTCACAATTGGCCAGCACATTGCGGTGGGTCAGCATCACGCCCTTGGGCGAACCGGTCGAACCGCTGGTGTACTGCAGAATCGCCAGCGAATCGCCAGTCAGCGATGGCGGAATAACCCAGGCATCGGGATCGCGCAGCGCCGCCGCATCGGTGGCGATGATCGTTACCCCTTCGAGATCTTCGTGACGATTCTCAGCTTCGAGTTGCTCAGCAACCGAACCACTCGAAAACGCGATCCGGGTGTCCGCATCGTCGACGATCGAGCGGATGCGGGATGACCGGCGATTGCGCCGCGGCGGGTAAGCGGGAACCGCGATCGCGTCCAGAGCATGACAGGCGAACAACCCGATCACGAAATCCAGCCCCGGCGGGTAGAGCAGCAAAATCCGCTGCCCTGGCTTGATTTGTCCCCGCAAAGCTCCGGCGAGCCCGCGGATCTCGTCCCACAACTGGCGATGCGTCAGCGCGCGCTGAATCGTATCGCCATCGGTGAAGGAATACGCCACCTGATCAGGCTGCACCTCTGCCCAATGACGCACCACGGCCAACAAGTGGTCCATTGGCGGAGCTTCGGAACCGAAAAAACGCTGCAAGTTCACGGGCGATCGATTTAACCTGGACGTGAGGTCTACTAAATCTGCGGGCAACCCACCGAGTTGTCCCAGCCGCAGGGGCGGGGCGACCCAGCTTCAGCCGCGGCCCAGGATGCGTGCAAACGCAGGCGGGGCCAGACGATTATGCTGGTTGGCAATTCCTTCTGCGCGTCCGACGAGGGGTCCGGCGGTTACGGCGCGGCCAGTACTATCCATAACATCGGCTGAGAAGCCCTCGGCGATTGGTCGCGGGCTCACCAGTATTGAACCTTCTTTCGGGTTCTGCCGCTATAACCGTTGCGACGAAACCGCCCAGTTCCGATTCTGAGCATTCTTACGTTCCGCACACCCACTGGCCACGCAACATGTCCGTTTCCAAAAGTTTGCTCTGTTTCGAGGACAGTGCGGTCGATCGGCTGGCACCGATTACCACCGCTCGGCCGGCCTATGCCATTTCTTGCGCCTCATTTCGCCTGATCGACTGGCTCCGCGAACTCGACTTGCCGCTCTACGGTATCTGCCGACCGCACCTGCAAATGGTGCAACAATTCGACTTTGGCCTCAGTCCGCCGCCGGAATCGCCCCTCGGCGAGGGGCTCTGCTTGCTGGTCAACGCGCGACTGGTTCCCGCCCCAAGCGTGCTAGGCACCCTGCAACAATTGCTGGCCGCCGGCCGTCCGCTGGTCGTCCGCGATAGCGCCGGGGCCGTGGCGATCGCGCTGGTGGACCGGGCCGCCTCTCCCGCACCGTTGAACTGGGATGTCGACGAGCTGATCGAGCAGCTTGTCGCACCGCTGCCGACGGCCGACTGGGTCGCCGACACCTTTCAGTGGCCGCATGAAGTGATCCAGCACCACATGCGAAACATGCCGGACGCCCTGCAGTGGCGGATCGAGCACGGCGAATATACCCAGCAGCAAGACGGCCTGTTTGTCGCCCCGGGTGTATCCATCGATCAATACGCGGTGATCGACACCAGCAAAGGGCCGATCATTTTGGAACAAGATGTCCGCGTGGGCCCCTTCTGTTACTTGTCCGGCCCCGTCTTCGTCGGCGCCCGTTCACGGATCATCGAGCACGCGGCACTCAAAGACGCCGTCGCGCTGGGCCACACCACTAAAGTCGGTGGCGAAGTCGAAGCGTCGACGATCGAGCCCTACAGCAACAAACAACACCACGGATTCTTGGGCCACAGTTATCTGGGCAGTTGGATCAACCTCGGCGCCGGCACCTGCAACAGCGACCTGAAAAACACCTACGGAAGCATCAATGTCGACTACGGCACCGAGAAAGTCGCGACGGGCATGCAGTTTCTCGGCTGCGTGATGGGCGACTATTCCAAAACGGCGATCAACACCGGCATCTTCACAGGAAAAATCGTCGGCGTCTGCAGCATGCTGTATGGGTTCGTCACCTCCAACGTCCCGAGCTTCGTGAATTACGCGCGGCTGTTCGGCCAGACCGCGACGCTGCCAGCCGAGGTGATGATCAGCACGCAGGCGCGGATGTTCGCCCGCCGCAAGGTGGAGCAACGCGAATGCGACCGCCAATTGATCCTCGATATGTTTGAACTGACCGAAGAAGAACGCAACCTGCAAGCGGCCATCGGGCTGTAGCGTCGCCTTTGTCGCCGACCGCCTTTGTCGCCGATCGCCTTTGTCGCCGATCGCCTTTGTCGCCGATCGCTCCGCCGATCGGAGCTTCCGTCCGATGGATTTTCCCCTCGTCAGGGTTCGACCGGCGGAGCGGTCGACCACCATGATGCCGATCGGAGTCCCAGATAGAACCGTTCGACCGGCAGAACGGTCGAACACCTCTTCACTTCCCCCACCGGAGTCTCATCCGTGCCACTTGTGACCGAGCGAAACGCCAACCTGATCGATATTCCCAATCGCCGGATCTACGCCGCTCGGATCAGGATCGACGGTGACCGGATCGCGTCCATCGATCCCCTAGCGCAGCGGATCGACCCGGCCCTGCCCTATGCCCTGCCCGGTTTCGTCGACGCCCACGTGCACATCGAGTCGTCGATGTTGCTGCCGAGTGAGTTCGCGCGTTTGGCGGTGGTGCATGGCACGGTCGCTACCGTTTCGGACCCGCATGAGATCGCCAATGTGCTCGGTGTTGCTGGCGTCGATTTCATGATCGCCAACGGCAACCAAGTGCCGCTGAAGTTTTTCTTTGGCGCCCCGAGCTGCGTGCCGGCAACGTCATTCGAAACCGCGGGAGCGGCGATCGACGCGGACCAAATCGCCGAATTGCTCGCCCGCGATGACATCCGTTATCTCGCCGAGATGATGAACTACCCCGGCGTGCTCGCGGGCGACCAACAGGTGCTGACCAAGCTCGGCCACGCCATCGGCATGAATAAGCCGATCGATGGGCACGCCCCCGGTCTGCGCGGCCGGCAAGCCGCCGCCTATGCCGCCGCAGGCATTTCTACCGACCACGAGTGCGTCAGCTTGGAAGAGGCGCTCGACAAGCTCGCGGTCGGGATGCAGATCCTGATTCGCGAAGGCAGCGCGGCCAAGAACTTCGACGCGCTGTTTCCGCTGATCGACCGCTTTGCCGACCGCGTGATGTTCTGCAGCGACGACAAACATCCCGACGACCTGCTTCGCGGGCACATCAATGAACTGGTGCGCCGAGCGCTCGCCCGCGGCGCCAACCTGTTTCATGTCTTAACCGCCGCCTGCCTCAACCCTGTCCGTCACTACCGGCTTCCGGTTGGGCAGTTGCGCGTCGGTGATTTGGCTGATTTCCAAATCATCAACGATCTCGACCGGTTTGAAACGCTGGAAACGTTCATCGATGGTGTGGCTGTAGCGCACGCTGGGCAATCGCACATCGAGTCCGTGCCCTGCGACCTGCTGAACCACTTCGCCTGCGAACCCAAGACGCCGGCGCAGTTTGCCACTGTGGCTCCGCCCTGGGCTACCGACGCCGTGCAAACACGCGTCATCGAAGCGATCGACCGTTCGCTGGTCACCGGCGAGCGGACGGTCGAACTGCCGGTTGCGAGGGGACACGTTCAAAGCAGCCCCGAGCGCGACATCCTCAAATTGACCGTCGTCAACCGTTACCGCGAGGCTCCGCCAGCCATCGCGTTCATCCACGGATTCGGCCTCCGCAGCGGCGCGATCGCTTCGAGCGTCGGCCACGATTCACACAACATCTTGGCGGTCGGCACGGATGACGAGGCGCTCTGCCGAGCCGTGAACCTCGTGATCGAGCACCGCGGCGGGATCGTCGCCCTGGACACGCATCAGCAACACGTGCTGCCGCTGCCGATCGCGGGGTTGATGAGCGAGCGCGATGGCGTGAGTGTCGCCGCGGACTACGAGCGGATCGACCGGTTCGTTAAATCAACGCTCGGCAGCCCGCTGACCGCGCCCTTCACGACGCTGTCGTTCATGGCGTTATTGGTCATCCCCAAGCTCAAACTCAGCGACCTGGGGTTGTTTGACTGCGAGACGTTCTCGCTTGTCGCCTCGCCCTACTTACAATAAGCCAGCGCCAGCAGTGCGTAAGCGGTCACTAAGTTGTGATTGCCTTCCATCCAGCGTTCGTTCCGTTGGTTCACCCAACTGCCATCGGGCATTTGTTCTGCTTCAAGCGTCGCTAACAGTTCATCGCGCCACACATGGGGCGTGCCGTCAGCCTCATCGAGGATGTCGATTTCAGCGACGGATAAAGCTTTAGCAAAGGTGTGGTAATAATAGTACAACCCTGCGTCACCCATCCCCGGATTGGTTTCCAGCGAGTAGTTGGCACGGATGAAATTCAGTGCAGCGGCCACGCGCGGATCGTCTTGAGTTAAACCGGCATAGATCATGCTTTTGAAACCGGCATAGGTCATCGACGCATAACTTCGCAGCCCGCCCGATTCGGTCGTGCCGGCTTGGCTTGAGCCGCCAGCAGCCGGCGTGTAATAGAAGCCGCCATCGCCAACGGCATCGGCATGTTCGGTGTCATTGCCATGGCCCGCCAAGTTCTGGGTCCGCGCCACGAACATCAAGGCCTTTTGAATCGCTTCATCATCGGCTTCGTCGCCGAGTTGCCGTAGCGCCTCAATCATAAACGAGGTATTGGACAGGTCCGGGCGGCTGTGGTTGCCATAGCCCGCACCACCATAAGCAGGATCTTGCGGCGTTACACCTTCGGTTTCATCCCACTGGAGGCCACGCAGGAACAATCGCGCTCGCTCCAACACACTATCATACTTGCCATTCTCATTGGCCTGGATCAGTGCATCAACCGCCACGCAGGTTTCATAATTCTTATACAGTGAGCCTTCCGCATAAATGCCGCCATCGCTGCGAATGTGCGACTCGATGAAGGCTAAGGCCTTGCGAATCGCCGGGTCGTTGTTGGCTTCGGGACGGTGACGCAAAATCGCGGCCACACACAAACTCGTCACCGCCGCACCGGTTTCTTCACTGAAGGCACCGCTGGCAGCTTGTCCGCGAGTCTTCAAATACTCGATCCCGCGGTCGGCGACAGCCCGCACCTGTTCCGCTCGTTCATCAGCGGCCACCGCTGGTGTCGGCAACAATATCATTCCGGCTAGGGCGAGGCCAATCAAACCGCGACCGAGTGAGCGAGCGACCTTTGCGCCGGTCCCCCTGGCTGATTCAAAGGATGGTGCGGTGAGTGTGTTGGTGGTGAACATCAGTGTTATTCCTCGGCAGTCGTCAGCCCGGTGGACCTGATGGCCCAACCTGGGGGCAGGGGCGGGCAAGCAGAAGTGAAATCAGTATAGGCAACGCGGCGATTTTGTCGCTCCTACCGAGTATATACCTCGCCAAAGGCGTTTTATAGCGCGGCGAGATGGTCAAAAATTGACCGCCGCGGTGAAGGATTGGCCAGCAGCCGGCCCAGTCCATGACTGCAGCCTTGGAGTTCGCCGCGTCGCGGTGGACACTTCGCCACCGCTGGTGATGCAGAGAGTCGAATCTTCTATTCTGCGGCGTCTAAACCCGTTTGAGCCACATGAACTGGTAAGGCTGCAGTTGCACGTCGCCCGACGTGCCGATCGTCTCGCCGGTGATCAGGTCTTCGAAAAACCGTCCCAGGCCGGCCGTCCGCAAACGGTTGGCTGAGAGGGTTTGCGGATGCTCGGAAAAATTAGCCAGTACGATCAGCCGGTTGCCGTCGGCTTGCCTCAGGTAACCCAGCACGCTTGAGGCCTCGCAAAGGATGAGTTCCATCTGCATGCCAGCAAACGCCGGCTGTGACTTCCGCAATGCGATCAACTGCCGCAAGGAATCATAGATCCGGCGCCGAATCTCCGCATCGCCTTGAGTCTCTGTCAACCAGTCCCAGCGCATTCTGGGCCGATGCACCCAACGTGTATCACCCGCTTTGGCAGGATCTTTGACAAAGTCATAGTCATTGATGGTGCCCGATTCTTCACCGAGGTACAGCAGTGGAATCCCGCCGATACTGAGGGTCAAGGAGTTCATCAACAGGATGCGGCGAATCGCCATTTCCTTACCCGCGTCATCATGCTCATCGACCGCCTTTTCCAGCCCGGCCAGCGACGCCATCGTCCCGCTGATCCGCATGTCTCCGGTCTGCGGATTGTGTTGAAAGGGAACCCCGCGCGCGAAGGAACCCGGAAACTGCCCGGTGTAAAATTGATTAAGGAATTGACGATGATCATAGGCATTGATGCCGACGGCCGCCGCATCGGCATCGTCGAATGTCCAGCCGATGTCGTCATGGCACCGCAAATAGTTAATCCATGCCGTTCCTTCGGGCAGGTGATGACGATGGGTCAATGACCGGACCAGCAGCTTGGTATCGCGCGTCGCCAGCGATTCCCAGCACAACGCCATCAACGTCGGGTTATAAGACAGTTGGCATTCGTTAGGACTGATGTACTGCACCACCTCATCGGGGTGCACAATGGCCTCGCTCTTAAACAACAGGCCCGGAGCGGCCATTTTCGCGGCGGCGTTGAATGCTTGGATGAGCAGGTGCGCCTCGGGCAGATTCTCACAACTGGTCCCGAGCTTCTTCCAGATGAACGCCACGGCGTCGAACCGCAGGATGTCGACGCCGGTGTTGGCGATGAACAACATCTCGGCGAGCATCGCTTGAAAAACCGCGGGATTGCTGTAATTCAGATCCCACTGGAAATTATTGAACGTCGTCCAGACCCAACGTTCCAGGGTGTCATGCCAAGTGAAGTTCCCGCGGCGAACCGTCGGGAAAATCTCCCGCAGCGTCCGCTCATACGCATCGGGCATGGTGCGGTCGGGAAATAGGTAGTAGAAATCTTGGTACTCGGGATCGCCGGCCAGTGCCTGCTGCGCCCAGAGGTGATCGTCGGCGGTATGATTGAAGACGAAATCGAGTACCAACACGATCCCGGCCGCCTGCAGATCATGGGTCAGGGCGCGGAGGTCATCGATCGTCCCCAGCCGCGGGTCGACGCTGCGATAATTGCTGATCGCATAGCCGCCGTCGTTATCTCCAGGCCGGACGGCAAACAGCGGCATCAGGTGCAGGTAAGTCAGCCCCAGGTCGGTGAAGTAGCCGATGTGGTCGCGAAGCTTGCCCAAGTTTTCGCTGAACAGGTCAACGTACAGCGCCCCACCGACCATGTTCTGCGACTGAAACCAGTGGGGATCGTTAACCCGCCGCGCGTCGATTTGGCGAAGCGTGTCGCCGCGCATCAACCAGCCCCGCGCGGCCGTCAGCAGGATTTGCTCCAGGTGGTAGAAGAAGTCATAGCGGTGGCCGTAAAGTTGCCGCAGCAGGCGGAACAGCCGCGGCCACTGCTCGAGCAGCCGTTCCTCGAATGATTCGATGATCTCGGGCTCAGCCTGCTCGGTCTCCCACAATTGGCGCAGCCGCGGCAGCAGCCGCCGCAAGCTGACTTGAGCATCGTACTGGGGGGAACCGGCGGGGGCGGTAACTGAGTAATCCGGACCACGAAGCACCTTGGCACTCACTCCACGTTGTCGTTAGGGATTCGGATGTGGCCGAGAAAGTTGTAATACTCGACGCCCTCAATAATACCCCGCGCATGCCGGCCCTTAGCGAAGTAAATCCGCGGCAATTTTCGCAACCGCTCCAGTTCGGGGCTGTAATTCCCCACAACCACCCCAAGTGTACGCCCCTTCAGCATCCCTTCGTCGTTGCCCGAATCGCCAGCGATCAGCAATTGTTCGGGGGTAAATCCCCAGCGATACGCCAGGTAACGGATCGACAGGTCGCTGCCACCGCGAATCGGCACGATGTCCAAGAACATGCCGAGCGAGAAGATCACTTTGACTCGCAACCCCGCCTCTCGCAACATCCGGCGAATCCGCTGGACACTGGGGCCAACCTTCGGATCGAGTTGGTAGCTGACCTTGAACTGCGTCTGCTCGTGCTCGACTTGCGGCGTCAACCCGTCGATGGGGTCGAGTACCCGGCGGACTTCATCGGGACGCCAAAACGCCGAGATCTGTCGCCGCCAGCCAGCATCAATCGTTAAATTTCGGCCATAGTACAGTTCAGTGCCCACCGCTGCCGCCAGCACATCGGGCCGCGGCAAGTGCTTCTCCTCGATCCAGGCCATGACATCGTCCACCCGACGCCCCGTGGCGATTCCGAACCCGATATGGCGGCCGCCTTCGTGCAACATTTCGACGAACTCGGCCAACGCCTCATCGTCGCCGTCGAGGGTGTTGTCCAGGTCAGCAATGATCAGCCGGTCGAACTCCGGCAGACGCCGCGGCTGCCGCCGGTGGGCGAGGATCGGAGTGGCCGCTTGGCTGACGATCTCCCTGACATCGCGCAAGTAGCGTTTGACATGATTCGCCCAACTGTAGTGCTCACGAACCCCCGCCAAACCGCTGACCGACCACTGCTCCCACTGCTCGGGTTCGGTCAGCGTTCGCAGCAGTGCCCGTTCCATCACTGCGGTATCGAGCGGATCGATCAGCAGTCCATTCTGGCAGTTGCCGATGATGTCGCGTGGTCCGCCATCATGCGTGGCGACGATCGGCAAGCCGCTGGCGGCCGCTTCTAATAAGGTCAAACCAAAGGGTTCGGTCAGCGCCGGATTGATGAACACGCCGCGGTGCTTCGCGGCCCAGCGGTAGAGCTCCGGAATATCGGTCGGTTGGTGCGTCTTAGGATAGGCGACCTGCCCATACAGGTCGTAGACGTCGATCAGCGTCAAAATGTTTTGCAACACCCGCCGCTGCCCTGCGGCGAGTTCGCGCAAGTCATCGCGTTTGCCGAGGACCAAGACCAAGTTTGCCAGCTCGCGCAATTGCCGTGACTGACCATAGGTTTTGACCAGCGTTTCGAAGTTCTTGCGGTCGTCGGGCCGGGCAACGGCCAAAATCATCGGCTTGGTCGGCTCACGCAAGAACTTTTCGAGTTGCTCGGCGATCCGCGGCGCCGGGCCGTTAGCTTCCGACGGATAAAACAGCGACAGATCGACGCCCGGCGGAATCACCTCCATTCGATCCGGCTGGTAATGTTCATACATCTCATACTGCTGTTCCACTTCCTGCGTGGTGCTGGTGATCACCATCGACGCGGTTTCCAAAGCCATCTCCTCGGCTTCATTCCGCGTGTTGAAGTGGTATTTCTGCTCCAGCGTTTTCGCATCGTCGTCGTTCTTCTCCAACAGCCGCTCGCGTTTGACGCGGCCGAGCGAATGGCCGGTGAATACAAAGGGGACATGCAGCAAACGTGAAAGCTGGCCGCCGGCGTAGCCCGCGTCGGCGTAGTGCCCGTGGATCAGGTCCGGCAGCCCGTGACGGCGGAAGTGGACCAGGCACTGATCGATGAACATCTCCAGATAGGGCCACAAACCCTCTTTCCGCAAATACCGCTTGGGGCCAAACGGCAAGCGGATGATTTTGGCGTTGGGGCCGATCGACTCCTCGACCTGAGCGTAATCGTGTCCGACCTTCTCATCGAAGATTTGCCGCGTGATCAGGTCGACCCGTTCAACACCCTCGTGCTGGCCCAGTTCGCGAGCGAGTTCCAGCACGTATTTGATTTGTCCGCCCGTGTCAGCGTCGCGGCCGAGTTCCGGCTCATTGCCGCGAATCAAGCCGTGCAAACTGATCAGCGCGATCCGCAGTGGTGGATGGTTCGGCTCAGAGCTACTCATGCGATTTCCTGCTGAGGATAGAAACTGCGGTCAGCGACGCCTGCGCCGCGCACACCGCATACCCGCGCAGCAAACACGGCCGCGCGACGAAGTGATTCTTGAGGCGCCGTTCCAGCGAGAATCCCGCGAATGATCATCGCGGCAAACGCATCGCCGGCGCCCACCGTATCGACCAGTTCGGCCACCGCGTGGGCGGGCACATGCTCGAACTCGCCGGCCGGTCCAATCCAAGCGGCTCCCTCCGAGCCCGCGGTCAGCCAGACGTTGCCGATGCGATGCCGCCGCTGCAATGCCGCGGCAGAGCGGCGCCGGGCGTTCCAATCGGCGGCCTGGGGGGCATCGCCGGCGAGCAGCCACAACTCATCCAGATTGAGCTTCACGTGCTCGGCGTCGTCGATCAACTCCGCGGACCACTCGAGATCAAAATACGGCCGGCGAACGTTGATATCGACAAACACCGGGCAATGCAGTGAGCGTTTGAGTTGGTTGATCGTGCGGCGTGAGTGCGGTGAACGAAACACCAGACTGCCGTGATACAGCAGCCCCAACCGCTGGTCCAAAACCGCAGCCGCCGGCGGCTCGATGTGGTCAAACGCGACGTCCTCCCAGAACCGGTAACTCGGCTCACCGGCGGCGACCGTGACCTCGACCCGTCCGGTAGCATGCTCGGGATCAACCTGCAAAGCTGACGGATCCAGCCCCCAGCGCTGCATCGCTTGGCGAACTTCCGCGCCCTGCTCGTCGTCGCCGATGGCGGTCACCAACAGCGGATCGAGCCCCAGCCCACGCAGATTCCAAGCCACGTTGAACGGGGCCCCGCCGAGGACGCGATGCTCCGCAAAACAATCAAACAGGACTTCACCGATGATCAGCGGCCGGAGCAAGTTTTCAGCTTTCAATGATTTACCCTGCGCAATACAAACGTCGCTAAGCCGGTACAACTAAGACCACTTAACCCTCCGTGAGCGTCCGTCATTATACAGCCAGTCATGCCACCCATCTTAGCAACCGATCTCGATGGCACCTTCATCCCTGGAGATCATCTCCTGCCTGATGACCCACAACTTCGCGCCCTGGAAGTCCTGCGGCAGCGGATTGCCAGCGAGCGTTTGGAAGTCGTGTTCGTCACCGGACGCCATCTCGATAGCGTGATCGAGGTGATGCAGCGCAAACATTTACCGCAGCCGCAATGGATCATCGGCGACGTCGGCACCTCCATCTTTCACCGCGAAGGTCCCGGCTGCGACCAACCCTATCGACCTTTGCAATCCTATGTCAACCATCTTGACCAGATTGTCGGCTCGTTCTCAATCGCGCAACTGACCACTCAATTCAGCAGCGATGCTGAGCTTATACTTCAGGAACCCGAGAAGCAGGGCCGGCACAAACTGAGCTTCTACTGCAAAGCGCGGACCATCACCGAACAGGTGCGGGCGATCGAACACCAGCTTCAGAACATGGGCGCCCCCTATCGTGTGGTCAGCAGCGTCGATCCGTTCAACGGCGATGGCTTGATCGACCTGTTGCCGCTGGGGACCGACAAGGCCAGCGCGCTGTTGTGGTGGGCCGAATTTCGCAACCATACTGCAGGCGAGATCGTGTTCGCCGGCGACTCGGGCAATGACTTGGCCGCCCTGACCGCTGGCTTCCGGGCCATCGTGGTCGGCAACGCCGACCGCGCGCTGGCCGCCCAAGTGGCGGCTGAGCACCAGCGTCTCGGCCACCCCGAACGCGCCTACCTGGCCAGCGGCCATGCCACCGCCGGAGTGCTGGAAGGCTGCCGGCACTTTGGCCTGCTGCCGGAGTGAGCGGCCCAAGGTGGTCGACCGCTCCGCCGGTCGAACAGGCTGGCGCAGAACTCCGATCGACAAGGTGGTCGACCGCTCCGCCGGTCGAACCGACTGGCGCAGAACTCCGATCGACAAGGTGGTCGACCGCTCCGTCGGTCGAACAGGCTGGCGCAGAACTCCGATCGACAAGGTGGTCGACCGCTCCGCCGGTCGAACAGGCTGGCACAGTGCTCCGATCGACAAGGTGGTCGACCGCTCCGCCGGTCGAACAGGCTGGCACAGTGCTCCGATCGGCGGAGCGATCGGCGACAAAGGTGTGGGCAGGGACGCTGCCGACGTCGCCGCTGAACGGTAATTTATACCTGTCAGGACTCCGATCGGCGGAGCGATCGGCGACACTTGAGAGGTAAACCGCGTTGATGCGAGTCGGAATTGTCGGGGCGGGGCTGGCCGGGTTGAGCGCCGCGTTTTATCTGCGGCGGTGGCAACCCGATTGCCAGGTCCAGTTGTTCGAATCGAGCGGGCGTTGTGGCGGTGCCATTCGGACCGAACAGGCCGGAGCGTTTCTGCTGGAGCACGGCGCCGACATGTTCGCCACCCAACCCGACGCCGCCTTGCAACTGTGCGAAGAGCTCGGCCTTGCCGATCGGCTGATCAGGCCACTACCGCATGCTCGCGGCGCAGGGATCGTCCACCGCGGCCGTGTGGTCCGCATCCCCGAAGGCTTCGTGCTGATGCGTCCCACACGGCTGGCTTCGATGCTGACCACGCCGCTGCTCTCACCGCTGGGCAAACTCCGCCTGTTTGCCGAAGGCCTGGTTCCGCAGCGGACTGCCGCGGACGATGAGAGCATCGAGTCGTTTGTCACGCGGCGGCTGGGACGCGAAGTCCTCGATCGGATCGTCCAGCCGCTGGTCGGCGGCATCTACACCGGCGATGTAGCGAAGCTGAGCATGGCGGCGACGATGCCGCAGTTCTGTCAGATGGAGCGCGAAGACGGCAGCCTGTGGGCCGCGACGCGCCGCCGTAAACGCGAAGGAATCGATTCCACCGAACGCAACAGTGCCGGTGCTCGGTACGAACAATTTCGCTCCCTGTCCGGCGGTATCCAAGAACTGATCGACGCGCTGCAAGTGTCGCTGGAGCCTGAAACCCTGCGGCTCGGCCAAGCGGCGACCGCCGTGGTGCGTGAGGACGGGCGCTGGCGATTGGAAGGCGTGGACGGCGGCGAGCCGCTGGACCACCTGATCGTGGCGACACCGGCGCGGGCGGCCGCCAAGTTGCTCAGCGGCGCCGTGCCGCCAGCGGCGAACCTGCTGAGCCAAATCGAAACCACCTCCAGCGCGATTGTCGTTCTGGGCGTTGATTCCACGGACATCGCTCGCCCGTTGGACGTGGCCGGCATTGTCGTCCCCGCCTGCGAACGCCGCCGTATCCTGGCCGTCAGCTTTACCAGCGATAAGTTCGCCAGCCGCGCCCCCGCAGGACAAAAGCTGATTCGCGTGTTCATCGGCGGCGCGTTGCAAAGCGAGCTCTTGCAGCTCGATGACGCGGAGTTAATCGCGATTGCCCGCGGAGAATTACAAGAACTGATCGGGCTGACCGGCCAACCGCTCCTGGCCCGCGTGATCCGCTGGCACAACGCGATGCCGCAGTACCATCTCGGTCACCGCCAGCGGATCGATGAACTGGAACAGCTCGTCGCCCAGCATCCGGGGCTGCACGTGATCGGTAATTCGCTCCGCGGCGTCGGTATCGCGCCGACCGTCGCCGGTGCCGTGGCGGTTGCCAGTCGCATCATCGGGCATGCTTAGTTGTGTCGCCGATCGCTCTTTGGCGCCGATCGGAGTTCGGGCTGTCTGCATTCGGAACAACCAGCGCTGCCAGCCATCAGCGCGGTGTCAACCCAAGCCTCGGTTCGACCGGCGGAGCGGTCGACCACTTAGCGTCGCCGATCGCTCCGCCGATCGGAGTTCGGGCTGTCTGCATTCGGAACAACCAGCGCTGCCAGCCATCAGCGCGGTGTCAACCCAAGCCTCGGTTCGACCGGCGGAGCGGTCGACCACCCTGGCTAAGCCTTCAGCGCCCGGTCCCAGTGGGCTTCGATCCGCCGCATCGCTGCGTCGGGATCGCACACGCGCAGCTTGCCGTCGGCGTCGCGGTGGATCAAATCCCACTCTTCCAGCAGCGCGATCGCTTCGGCGACCCGAAACTCGACCTCCACATCGATCAGCTCGCGCACCAGCCGCTCCGCACGGCGACGCAACCGCCGCGAGCTGATCGGTTCGCCGGCGGTCAAAATCGCATAATACGCCAACACCGCTTCGCGATGCCGCTGGCTTTCAGCTTCCTCCAGCAAGCGATAGGCGACACCCGCATTGCTGTCGAGCTTCTGATAATAAAGATTGCGGGTGAGGTTCAGCATGTAGCGGTTCTTGACGTTCAAGTGATTCATCACACTCCGCACCGCATAACCGACCAGCGCGAGCACCAGCCCGGCCAGCACGGCAGCGAGGCTCAGCGTGATCGCGGCGACGAAGAATCCGACCCGCGAGATTTTGAACAACGTGACGCCGATCCCGCCGAGCGAGGGCACGATGTTGCGAAGGTGGTCGAGCCACGTAAACCGCACCCGCGTCCCTGGCAGCAGCATGTCGATGTCGGGCTTGGGGACGTTTTTGAACATCCGCAAGTGCAACATCGTGTGGTCTAGGTCATCGTCGGTGCGAAAACCGGGACGCAGCTTGAACATCACCACGACGCGCTGGTAGAGCGGCACGTCGTAGATCACTTCACGATAGAGATTCTGCCACCGCCGCTTGGCTCGCTGGCCGACCACATCGCCGCGGGCATAGACGATGATCGCGTCAAACACAGCGAAGTCGACATGCAGCGGCACACCCCAGTGGCTCGACAGACCGACCGCCTGTTCCAACTCCGCGCGGGTGACTTCCGTGTAACCGGCGTCGACCAGCACCGTCTGACCGGCTTGGGAGATCTCGGCCACCGCCGCCTGTTGCTCCTGCTCGCTCGCCGCGCAGGCTTCCCAGCCCCGCAGCGGCCGGGTGTCGCGATCGGGATCGAGCGCCGCATACCGCTGCGCAAAGCGGCTGTACAACGGGCGATAACGGTGGTGCAGCAGTTCCGCCAAGCCGCCGAAGACATCCCGCATCCGCTCCCGATCCAGCTCGCCAGCGCCAGACGTCGCCGTGTTCGTGTCGCCGCGACGGGCCAGCAGCGCATCGACCAAGTCGGCCGTCGTCACCGGGAGATACGGCTCGATCGCCCAGTGCGGTGAGTCGAGCCCGACGAACTCTTCGGTGCAGGCCATCCGCGTCAACTGCATGCCGGCGGTCAGGATCGACTCGGTCGACAAATTCGGTCCTCCAGCATGCTCAAGGGATGGTGCCTGCGAGGATTGGGCCGCAGGACGGGCTGCTGCGTATCCTAAGTGCGAGCTCCGCTGCTCGCATCGGCTCCGTTCGTGCTCTAGCCCGATTTTCACTAGACTGTGTGCTCACACAACCGTCCTCCGATTGCCATCTCGATGAGTTCCCCCGTCTTCACACCACAACCGCACAACCCCGGTCGCCAGCCATCACTGCAGGGCGTGGCGCTGGACATGGATGGGCTGCTGTTTGAAACCGAAAGCCTGTACTGGCAAGTTGGCCAGCGGGTGTTGCAGCGCCGCGGCCACCAGTTTTGCAGCCAATTACAGCAACGGATGATGGGCCGCGTCGGCGTCGCCGCGATGCAGCAAATGGTCGACTTTCACGCGCTGGGTGACGACCCGCAGCAGTTGCTCGTTGAATCGGAGCAGATTTATCACGAGCTGATCGCCGACGGCCCCGAGCCGATGCCCGGCATGGAGGAACTGATCGAGTTGCTGCAGCGGCTGGCGATCCCGTTTGGCATCGCCACCAGCAGTCGCCGCAAGTTTGCGCTGCAGATCCTCCAGCCGCAAAGTTGGTTTGATTCGCTCGCATTTTTGCTCACCGGCGACGACGTGACCCACGGCAAACCGCATCCGGAGATTTACAACCGAGCGGCCGAGCGGTTGGGCATCGCCCCGTCGCAGATGCTGGTGCTCGAAGACAGCGGCAATGGATCGGCTGCGGCGGTCGCGGCCGGAGCGGTGGTGATCGCCGTCCCCAATGCTTGCACGAACGAGCATTCCTTTGAATCGGTGTTCGCGATCGCCCACTCGCTGCGCGACCCGATCATCCGACAAACGTTGGGAATCGAAGTTTCGGGAGCCGGAGCAAACAGCTAAGCTGTACGGGTTTAAGCAGCACAGGAAACGTCATTCGGCAGCATTCAATCAGCCGGCACGCGTGAGCGTCCGGTTCTCGCGAACCTTCGTCAGCATTCGTTATGGCCCGAAAACAAACGCTCGACCGCCCCGCTCCTGCCGCCGCTGCCGTCGCGGAGACGCCCGCCGAAGCGCCGCCGCTGAGCCCCGAGGCGGCGCGGGCGCAGGCCATTCGCATCTCCGCTTACCGTGAGACCGTCGAATCGATCGCCGTGGCGATCATCCTCGCCCTGCTGTTTCGCGCCTTCATCGCCGAAGCGTTCGTGATCCCCACCGGCTCGATGGCGCCCACGCTGATGGGCGAGCACAAGGACCTGTTCTGTCCCCAGTGCACGGTGCAATTTCAGGTCGGAGCGAGCGTCGAGCCACGCGCTGGAGCAACCGTGGTCGGCGGGATTTGCCCCAACTGCGGCTACGTTCACGCGCTGGACCTAGCCAGCAACCCAGCCGATCAGAACTTCAGCGGCGACCGCATTTTGGTCAGCAAGTTCGCCTACGCGCTGTCCGATCCCGATCGCTGGGATGTGGCAGTTTTCAAATTCCCTGGCAATCCGAAACAAAATTACATCAAGCGAATCGTCGGCCTGCCGGGCGAAACCTTGATGATCCACCACGGCGACGTCTACGCCCGGCCGCTGGCGGCGGGCGGCCAGAGCGAAGGGGCCGCAGCGGTTGACGATCGCGACTTCCAGATGCTCCGCAAGCCGCCCGAGAAGCTGCTGGCGATGGCCCATCACGTCTACGATTCGGACTACCAGCCGATCAAGCTCAATCAGGCTGGTTACCCGCTGCCGTGGCAACCGTGGCAGCCGGGTGCGACCGCGCCGCCCGCCGACTCCTGGACGCTCACGCCGGTTGATCGCACGCTGCGGGCCGAGGTCGACGCGGTCGGCGACCAGTGGAAATGGCTGCGTTACTTTCACCGCACGGCCGACCTGGAGCAATGGTCGCGGGCCGAAGCAGGGTTGGGAGTGGGCGCTGTCGACCCCTACGCAAGCCGAGCGATCACCGACTTTTACGCCTACAACACCTACATCCACGTCCCCTCGCACTACGTCTTTCAACGCACGCCGCAAGCGGCCGCTCAAGATCCACCTGGCGGGCTGTTCGGACGACTGGTCAACATCTTTCGCACCCCTGCCGGCGTTTTCGACCCCGGTTACCAAAGCGGCGACCTGGAACAATTCGGACATGAACTGCGACTGGGGCAGTACGACATTGCCGATGATGGCCTGCACTGGGTCGGCGACCTGATCCTGCAGACCGACGTCGAGACCGCCAACGATTGCAGTGAGTTACTGCTGGAAATCGTCAAAGCTGGCGTGCAGTATCAGTGCGTGTTCGATCTGAAGACCGGCGTGGCGAGCCTCAGAATCCTCGACGGTGAGCAAGCGCATCGCTTCCGCGCCGGCGACCAAACCGCTGAAACCGTCTCGGCACAGACCGGCGTGACCGCGGGCCAGCGCGTGCAACTGCGGTTTACCAATGCCGACGACCAGTTGATGTTGTGGGTCGACGACAAGCTGATCGCGTTCGACGAACCGACCACGTTTGACCACCGCGACTTTCGCTCGGCGGCCGATGATCGGCCGCACTTCGACCCTGCCACGCATCCGCTCGACGCCGCCCCGCTGGGACTTGCCGTCCGCGGTGGCTCCGCCACGGTCCACCGCTTGAAGGTCGATCGCGACAAGTATTACATCGCGACGGAACTGTCCAGCGACGGCCTGAGCGATTACGAGTTCGATGAAGTGCTTGGCCCCCGTGACAGCGGCTCACCGGTCGCCGCGGTCCAGCAGGTACTCCGCGAGCCGCGCTTGTGGAGCGGTTTTACGACCGGCTGGCAAGCCCGCCGCACCGTCGACTTTGATCTCGATCAAGACCAGTACTTCCCGATGGGCGACAACAGCCCCGAGAGCGCCGATGCCCGTTGCTGGATCGACCCGCGGACGCAATTCCTGCGGACCCGGGCCGTCGACGCCGATGCCTACCAGTGGGCCGATAAGCATTACGTGCCCCGCGACCTGCTGGTCGGCAAAGCGCTGATGGTCTTCTGGCCTCACCACTGGAATCGCCCCTTGCCGATCACCCCCAATTTCGATCGCATCGAACTGATTCGCTGAAGTCTTTTATCCCCGTCATCACAAGGCCCAACACGCATGGACGCGTCCACCTCTGCCGAGCCGCGGCCGATCCTTCAGGCCACCGACCTGCACAAGACCTACGGCCGGCGGCACGTCGTCGACGGAGTCAACCTGCACGTCGGCGAGACCGAGATCGTCGGCCTGCTCGGCCCCAACGGCGCCGGGAAATCGACCTCCTTTCGGATGATCTGCGGGATGGTTGCGCCCGACCGCGGACGCGTCTACCTCAGCGGCCACGACGTTACCGACTGGCCGATGTTCCGCCGCGCCCGCGACGGCTACATGGGTTACCTGCCGCAGGAACCGAGCGTTTTTAAGAAGCTGACGGTCGAGCAGAATATCTCGTCGCTGCTGGAACTACTGGGCGTCGACCGCAAAACCCGGCTGCGGCGGACCGACGAACTGCTCGCCGAGTTCAACATCACCCACATCCGCAAGAGCAAGGCGGCCGGGCTCTCTGGCGGCGAGCGACGGCGGCTGGAGATCGCCCGCTGCTTGGTCAGCAACCCGCGAATCGTGATGCTCGACGAACCGTTCGCCGGGATCGACCCGGTCACCGTGCAGTCGATTCAGAGCGTGATCCGCCAACTCCGCGACTCCGGCATCTCCGTGCTGATCACCGACCACGCCGCCCGTGAAATCCTCGGCACCGTCGATCGCTGCTACGTCATTTATCAGGGCCAGGTGCTGATCGACGGCTCGCCCGAAGAGGTGAAGCTGCATCCCAAAGTGCGTGAAGAATACCTCGGCGACCTCGACGCGGCCGCGGGAACACCGCTGGCGGCGATGCCGACGGCTGCCGCGGCGCCGGCTGCGAGCTCGGGGCACAGCCCGCGGCGTCGCGTTGCCCAGCCGGTCACGGACGTGTAAGCGACTCAGCGGTCACTCGGCCGATTGACGTTCCTGCCCGCGTCGGCCGGCAAGTCAACCCGGACCGCTTGGCCACGATTGACCCAGCGGCTGAGGCTTCTCTCCGGCGATGCCACGACCAGTTGCAGCTCAGCCAGCGCGGCCTGCGGATATACCGCCAGCAACGGTTCGCACCGCTGGCGGTCAAAACTCGCACACACCACGCCACCGGTTTGCGTCCATGCCTGCACGAGCCGTCGCAGATGTTCGCTGCTGATGTCCGGCATATCGACCGGCGTCACGAGTACGCCTGCTAGCCCCTGTGCGGCGGCATATCGCAGCGCCGTCGCAACTCCCATCGCCGGCCCGAGATCAGGTTGTTTGTCGAGCAAACCGACGATCTCTGCCGAGCCGGTCCAGCGGCGGCCCGAGACCGCGACCTGCCGCACCAGCGGTTTTAGACGCGCGACCGCATGGTCCAGGTAGCTGCGCGTCTCGCCCGCCAAACCGCTTGGATGCGGCAGCGTAGCCTTATCGACCCCCATGCGCGTCGACTTGCCGCCGGCCAGTACCACACCGAGCAAATCGGCCGCATCGGACGGGCAAAAGCGCTGCGGCTCCGCGTTACTCATGCTGCTGCGATCGCGGAACCGGGGTTGCCGAAGCGGGCTTTCCCGCCGCTGAATCCGAACCGGAGGAGGCTGTCGGCAGGCCGTCAGCGACAACGTCTTCGACCCAGCCTCGGGCACGCATCATCGGCGGAAAACCGATCGTCGGTGCCGACAACAGCGCTACATGTCGCAGATCATCGGCCGCACAACCGGCTTCGATCGCTTTACGGCAATGCGAGTGGGCCGCCCCCTCGAGGCCCGCACCGATCGAGATCGCCAGTTTCACCAGCGCGATCTCGCGCGGCGACAACGGCCCAACCTCCCGCGCCGCCTCCCCGAACGCTTCGTAGGCCTGCATGTACTCCGGGTACCGTTGGTGCATCTGCCGATAAGGTTTTGGAATCATCGCCCTGAGTCCTACCCGCTGGTTAAAAAGAAATGAAGAATCGCGTCACAATTCCCTTGTCGCTGTAAATGTGGCAAATAGACTCGAATGAAATAACAGCCGTCAAGGATGCGTCTGCTCAACCACTTCTCCCGCACCACTGGGACTTAGAAGTCATGGCACGCGACTCGATCAGTAGACGCCGTTTTCTTAATACAGCAACCACGCTGGGTGTGGCCTCTGGGCTTGCCGGAACCTTATTAAGTTCCTCTCGCGTGTACGGAGCTAATGAGCGCCTGAACATTGGGGTGATCGGCGTCGGCGGCCGGGGCGCTGCGAATCTCGCCGCGGTTTTAAGCCAGAACATTGTTGCCTTGTGCGATGTTGATGAGGCTCGGCTTGGCGCCGCTGCCGCTCTGCACCCATCGGCAAGGAAATACGTCGACTATCGGAAATTGATTGACCAGCCGGATCTGGACGCGGTTGTGATTGCCACGCCAGACCATCATCATGCACCGGCTACCACACGTGCCTTGAGACAGGGACTGCACGTCTATTGCGAAAAGCCGTTGACACATACCGTTGAGGAAGCGCGGCTGATCACTCAGCTTGCAGCGGAGCGTCAACTAGCGACGCAGATGGGAACGCAAAACCATGAACACCCCGGATATTTGCGGCTGGTGGAGTTGCTCCGCTCAGGAGCCATTGGGAGCGTCCGCGAAGTGCACATCATCACCGATCGCCCTGGTCGGTTTTGGAACCAGGGGATGAACCCTCCCCAAGAGCCGATGGCAATTCCCAATGGGTTCAACTGGGACCTATGGCTCGGCCCGGCCAGTAGACGGGAATACCACGCCGCTTATGTTCCTTTTAAATGGCGCGGGTGGTGGGATTTCGGCTGCGGGGCGATCGGTGACATGGCGATCCATCTGATGGACCCCGCCTATTGGGCACTGCAGCTCGGCGGCCCCGTGAAGGTCACCTCAACCGGGCCTCAGCCCAATCCGCACAGCGCCCCCACGGCGATGGAAACCCGGTTCGAGTTTGGGCAGCGAGGCGACCTCGATCCCGTCACGATCTTCTGGTACGAGGGCACCGCCCAGCCGCCTGCCGAAATTGCCAGCGAACTGCCGATGAATGGCTCGCTGTTTATCGGCGACAAGGGCCGGATCGCTATTGTCCACGACGGTTTCCCAAAACTGCTGCCTGAAGACCAGTTCGCGGACTTCACCGCACCTGAGCCGTTTCTACCACCGTCTCCCGGGCACCATCAGCAGTGGATCAACGCCTGTAAAGCAGGCACACCTACCGGCAGCCCCTTCTCCTACGCGGGCCCTTTTACGGAGATCGTATTGCTGGGCAATATCGCCTATCGCATCGGGGAGACCATCGAATTTGACCCCGCCACGATGACGATCACCAATCTCGGTCAGGCCAATCAATACCTCAGTAAGCCCTACCGCAAAGGCTGGGAAGTTTAGCCGTCGCTTCGCGCGCTGGTTAAGCACCGGCACGTAATCTCGCTTGCTGAGCTTTGTCCCAAAGGAGGCTTGCCCCTTGGAAGGACACGCACAAATCTCAAGTCGCCCAGCCCCAATGCTGGGCGAGTGCTTCGTTGTTGTCATTCATTGAGAGGTTTTTAAAGATGAGATTGCATGGTATCGATCGGCGCGCGTTTACGCTCGTCGAACTCCTCGTCGTCATCGCCATCATCGGCGTCATGGTCGGCCTGTTGCTCCCGGCGGTTCAAGCAGCTCGCGAAGCCGCCCGGCGGATGCAGTGCAGCAACAATCTCAAACAGCTCGGACTGGCGTTCCATAACTATGAAAGCACCTACAAAACCTTCCCGCATGGATCGCTAGGTGGAACTAGTAGCCTGCCGGCCAACATCTGCGGGATCAACTGGCGTGTTTCCCTTCTGCCGTACCTCGAGCAGAGCAACATCTATGATCAACTGAGTTTTAGTGGCGAGAGCGTTTCAGGACACACGAGCTATCCATTTAGCGGAGGCGGTGTGGCGCTTAAGGATTTTTCAATGGCAGGGTTTCTCTGTCCGTCCAGCGACCTCGATCCGTTTGTCAACGCCCCCAGCACCGGAAACACGCACGGCGCGCTGATGCATCATTATGTCGGAATCTCAGGAGCGACGCCGGATCCCGCATCGCCGATCCGCACGAACGTCTGTGTCGCCAGCCTGCGAGGAGACATCTGTAACAATGGCATGCTGCCGGTCAACGACAAATCAGGTTTCAAGTCGTGCCGCGATGGCACCTCCAACACCATCATGGTGGCCGAACAGTCGGGCTTAGTGGGCAATCAAGATATTCGCAGCAATTACACCGGTGGTTGGAGCGGGCCTGCGGAGCGGACCATGAAAATCCCCAATGTTCCTGTCGGACACAACTTCTATGGAAATGGTCAAACCACCGTGAAGTTTGCCATCAACACGCAACTGACCACTCCGAATGCCAGCAGCCAACCTTATGAGAACAACACGATCCTCAACTCGTTCCATCCCGGTGGCATTCAGGTCTTGCTTGTCGACGGCTCAGTGATATTCATCGCCGATAACATCCAGATGCTCACGCTGCTGCGCCTGTCAGCTAAAAATGACGGCGAGCCGACGGGTGACTTCTAGTCGCTGACAGCTTTGGCGGCCAGAGATCGCCATCAACCAACCAACCAACCAGACATTGAAAGGATAAGTTCGCATGGATCACAAAGCTATCAGCCTTAGCAGCAGCACCTGCCGCCGCCGTACCGGCCAATTCATAACGTTAGGTTTCGCCAGCATGCTTGGATTGCTGGTGGGATGTAGCGGCGGCGCGCCCACCGGAACCGTCAAAGGGACCGTAACGGGTGCCGACGGCCCACCGAGCGGCGCCTACGTCAACTTCTTCGATGACCAATCGGGTGTGGGCGGAGGCACGCTGATCGGCCCCGACGGCAAATTCGCCTTTGAACAACCACTGCCAGTCGGGCAGTATGCGGTAACCATCGTGCCGCCTTCGGCTCCGCCGCCGCTGGGCGATGCCGCTGCGGCGGCTGCGCCGCCGGAAATTCCTAAAAAGTTTCAGTCCGCGGCGACCAGTGAACTCAGCGCTGCGGTTGCGAGCGGCGAAAACGACTTCCAGTTCACACTCCAGTAATCCCAATCCGCAATCTGCCAGCGTCACCGAGTGTCGCCGATCGCTCCGTCGATCGGAGTTCCGCTAGGTGTGGATCAGGCTTCACTGGCGATGTCGGCTGTTAGCTCTGCGCGATAGTCCGCCTCAGTTCGACCGGCGGAGCGGTCGACCACCGAGTGTTGCCAATCGCTCCGTCGATCGGAGTTCCGCTAGGTGTGGATCAGGCTTCACTGACGAAGTCGGCTATTAGTTCTGCGCGACAGTCTGCCCCAGTTCGACCGGCGGAGCGGTCGACCACCGAGTGTTGCCGATCGCTCCGCCGATCGGAGTTCCGCTAGGTGTGGATCAGGCTTCACTGACGAAGTCGGCTATTAGTTCTGCGCGATAGTCCGCCCCGGTTCGCCGAGTGTCGCCGATCGCTCCGTCGATCGGAGTTCCGCTAGGTGTGGATCAGGCTTCACTGGCGATGTCGGCTGTTCGTTCTGCGCGACGGTCTGCCCCAGTTCGACCGGCGGAGCGGTCGACCACCTTGGCCACAAATTCCCTCCATTTTTTATTAACAGTCCACTTCTGTCGCTCTACAATGGGCAGTGCCCCTCTCGTGACTGTTCACCATCCGTAGCTCTTCATCTATAGGTGGCAACATGCTGGGCCAATTCTTCGATCCTCAGGCTGACTTTGGCATAGCGGAACATTCACGGCCTCATTGGGCACAAGCCGACGCAATCGTTTTCATCACGTTTCGCACCCACGACTCAATTCCACGAAAACTCTTCCAGCAGTGGGACTGCGAGAAAACTGCCTGGCTGCAAGAGCGTGGCTATTCCGTCTCGGCCCCCTGGAAGCAGGCACTCGCTCAGCTCACAGCCGCTGATCACGTGAGCTTCCGCCGTACCTTTGAGCGCTTGAAAGAAAACTGCGCCGATCAGGGGCTAGGTGAGTGTTTATTGCGTGAGCCAGAGCTAGGAAAAATCGTTGCCGATGCGCTCATGCACTTCGATGGCCGGCGATATCGGATGGGCGATTTCGTGGTCATGCCCAATCACGTTCACCTGCTGGCAGCGTTTGCCGACGAACAGGCGATGCGCAGGCAACTCGATTCATGGCTGCATTGGACGGCGTATCAGATCAATCGCAGGACTGGGCGACGTGGAAGCTTTTGGCAAGAAGAGCCATTTGATCATTTGGTTCGTAGTGCCAATCAATACCGCTACTTGCGGCAGTACATTGCGGATAATCCGAAGAAGGCGGGATTATCGATGGGAGAGTATCATTACCGGCGTCTGGCTGAGGCGTGACCCAGACACCTTTGTCGCCGATCGCTCTGCCGATCGCTCCGCCGATCGGAGTTCTGGCCGCTTGCATCCTGCTCAACCGGCGCCGCAGGCACTGATCTCCAATGCCTAAGTATGCCCGGTTCGACCAGCGTCGCCGATCGCTCCACCGATCGGAGCTCTGGCCGCTTGCATCCTGCTTAACCGACGCCGCAGGCACTGATCTCCAATGCCCAACTATGCCCGGTTCGACCAGCGTCGCCGATCGCTCCGCCGATCGGAGCTCTGGCCGCTTGCATCCTGCTCAACCGGCGCCGCAGGCATTGATCTCCAATGCCCAACTATGCCCGGTTCGACCAGCGTCGCCGATCGCTCCGCCGATCGGAGCTCCGGCAGCTTGCATCCTGCTCAACCAGCGCCGCAGGCACTGATCTCCAATGCCCAACTATGCCCGGTTCGACCAGTGTCGCCGATCGCTCCGCCGATCGGAGCTCTGGCCGCTTGCATCCTGCTCAACCGGCGCCGCAGGCACTGATCTCCAATGCCCAACTATGCCCGGTTCGACCAGCGTCGCCGATCGCTCCGCCGATCGGAGCTCCGGCAGCTTGCATCCTGCTCAACCAGCGCCGCAGGCACTTATCTCCAGTGCCCAACCATGCCCGGTTCGACCGGCGGAGCGGTCGACCACCTTCCGCCGATCAGAGCCCGGCAGCTTCCGCCTTAACAACCAACAACCAACAACCAACAACCAACAACCAACAACTACCCCTCATCCACCATCGCCTGCACGAGCGACTGCATCGTCGGCTCGGCGGCTTGCACCGCGACTTGGTAGCCGAGCGTGTCGAGCGTTTGCGTGACGCCGACGCTCAGCGATGCGAGCCGCACCTGGCGAAGGTGCTCGCCGAGTAGCCGCACCACGCTGTGCGCGATCGCGTCGCTGGTCACCGTGACCCAGTCGATTTTGCCCTCAGCCATCCGCTGCACCAGCGCCTCGTCGGCAACTGCGACATCGCGGTGCTCGTACGCGACCACCGACTGCACCTCGCCGCCAGCGGCGCGCAGCAACTCCGGCAGCGTCTGCGGCCCACGACTGGCACGGACCAGCAAAAACCGTTTGCCGGCGGCGGAGGGGGCAAGCACAGCAGCCAGTGACTGTGCGGTCAACTCCGGCCCCTGCAGATCGGCGCGCAGATGATAGTCCGCCAGCGCAGCGGCGGTCCGCGCTCCGACCGCCGCGAGCTGAACCCCCGCCAGCCCGCGAACATCGCCCCGCCGCTCTAGCCAGCGATCGAGGAAGTGTTGGACCCCGTTGCGGCTGCTGAAGGTAACACAGTCATAGCGGTCGATCCGGTCGATCTCCCGATCAAGCTCCGCCGTCGACTCCAGCGGTGCGATCTCAATCGCCGGCTGCGTCAAAACTTCCGCCCCGAGTTGCCTCAGCGGCTCGGAAATCTCATCGGCCTGCTGCGCAGCGCGGGTGACCAGCACCGACACACCAAATAACCGCCGGTTGTCGAACCAAGACAGCGCATGCTCCGCAGCGGCGACCTGGCCGATGATCACGATCACCGGTGGCCGCATCTTCGACGCCGGTGTCAATCGCTCGGCGACTTCCCCGAGCGTGCAGTGAACCGTCTGCTGATCGGGCAACGAGCAGCGCCGCAAGATCGCCGCGGGCGTCTCGGCCGGCTTGCCAGCCTGCATCAGCGCACTGGTCCAACTCTGCACCGTGGTGACACCCATGTAAATCACCAGCGTGCCAGGAAACTTTGCCAGCGCTTCCCAGTCCAATGCCGACTCCGACTTCCCTGGCTCTTCGTGCCCGGTGACCAGCGCCACCGCCGATGCGAAGCGGCGATCGGTCACCGGAATACCGGCATAGCTGCCCGCGGCCAGCGCAGCGGTGATCCCCGGGACGATCTCAAACTCGATCCCCGCGGCCCGCAGCGCGCCGGCTTCTTCGGCCGTCCGGGCGAACACCGCCGGATCACCCCCCTTCAGCCTCGCCACCGTGCGGCCTGCGCGAACGTGCCGGAGCATTTCGGCAATGATCTCGTCCTGCCGCCAGATCCGGCTTTGGCCATGCTTGCCGACGCAAATCTGCTCAGCCCCAGGAGCGTGCGCCAGCAGCGCCGCGTTGCTCAGCGCGTCGTACAGCACCACATCGGCCTGCCCGAGCAATTCCGCGCCGCGAAGCGTCAGTAAGCCCGGGTCGCCCGGTCCGGCACCGATCAGAAAAACACGAGGGTTCATAGAGCGGGAGCATCGCCGAAAACAACCGGCTCCGGTAGGTCCCAGGGTCAAAAGACCAGTGTCACCAATCGCCAGTGTCGCCGATCGCTCCGCCGATCGGAGTTCCGGCACCTTGCCCTCCGACCCGCCATCGCCGCAAGCTCTCCCCCAGTGCCTTCTCCCGCCCCGGTTCGACCGGCGGAGCGGTCGACCACCTTTGTCGCCGATCGGAGTTCCGGCTTTTTGCCCTCGGACCCGCCATCGCCGCAAGCTATCACCCAGTGCCTTCTCCCGCCCCGGTTCGACCGGCGGAGCGGTCGACCACCTTTGTCGCCGATCGGAGTTCCGGCACCTTGCCCTCCGACCCGCCATCGTCGCAAGCTCTCCCCCAGTGCCTTCTATCGCCCCAGTTCGACCGGCGGAGCGGTCGACCACCTTTGTCGCCGATCGCTCCGCCGATCGGAGTTCCGGCTTTTTGCCCTCCGACCCTCCATCGCCGCAAGCTCGCACCCGGTGCCTTCTATCGCCCCGGTTCGACCGGCGGAGCGGTCGACCACCTAGCGCCAAATAGCTCTGGACAGGCTGCAAAATGCTTGGCATACTTTTCACACATCATTTTGGCCGCTTACCGCCGATTCGCACCTCACACCGTTTCCCGGGCTTTTTTCGCCCCGCTTCACCGATCCCGCTATGCCAAACACTTCCACAGCCTATAAGCGTCTCCGCCAGAGCGAAAAACGCCGCGCCCGCAACCGTGCCCGCCGCAGCGCTCTGCGCACCCAAATCCGGAAGGTCCGCGCTGCCGTCCTCGCCGGCAAGCTCGATGAAGCCGCGACCGAACTCCGCGTGGCAGCCAAACGCCTCGATCAAGCCGCTGCAGGCAACCTGATCCACATCAACACCGCCGGCCGGCTCAAGAGCCGCCTGAGCGCCGCGATCAAGAAGGCTCAGCAAACCGCCGCCGCCTGATCCGGCTGCCGCTCCTTGCTAGCCTCTTAACTCACCGATCGCGGCGGCCCGTTCCGTCGCGAGCTAGCTGCCCGCCGCAAACGGGCCAGGTCTTTTCCGCTTCAGGCATCGCGGTCGCTCGGCCGCGCCGGCGTGGCGCTGCCGCTTTTGCCGCCCGCCGCCGTTTTGGCGCCCTTTTCCATAATCCGCCTTCGGTCAACCGAGCATCCCTGCGTTGCCGATGTTATCCTAGAAGGAGCGGCTAAACTCTTTTCTCGTACCCAGCGTCTGGTGATGGCTCAAACTCTACAAGATTTTTCCGATCTGCTCCTGCAACGCGGCATTATCAGCCTGGACCAGCTTTCCGAGGCTAACGAACTTGCCAAATCGACCGGCAAGTCGGTCGGCGACGCGCTGGTCTCACTGGAATACGCGACCCCCGAGGAAGTCACCAAGGCAGTCGCCGACTTCCACCACATGCCGTACGTCGACCTTCGCGAACACCGCATCCCCGACGACGTGATCGAGCAGGTGCCCGAGTCGGTCGCCCGCGAAAATACGGTGCTCCCCTATTCGAGCGAAGACGGCGCGATCCGCGTGCTGATCTCCGATCCGTTCGACATGGAAGTGGTGGAAAAACTGCGGTTCATCCTCAACAAGAAGATCGAAACCGCCCTGGCCCCGCGGACCGCGATCGTCGAAGCGATCAACCAGTACTACGGCCAGGTCGAAGGCGAATCGGCTGACTCGATGCTGCAAGAGTTCACCGACACGGCGATCGACTTCACCGAAACGACCGACGACGCCAGCGGCGGCGGCGATCAAGACGAAGACGACAACAGTGCGCCCGTGATCCGGCTCGTCAACCTGATGATCCAAGAAGCGGTGCAACTGCGGGCCAGCGACATCCACCTCGAGCCGTTCGAAGACCGGATCCGCATCCGCTACCGCATCGACGGGGTCTGCGTGGAACGCGACTGCCCCCCCAAGCGAATGCTCTCAGCCATCGTCGCCCGCATCAAAATCCTCTCCAAGATCGACATTTCAGAAAAACGCCGCCCCACGGACGGCCGGATCAAGATCACCGTCGGCGACAAGCAATTGGACCTGCGGGTCAGCATCATCCCCACCAACCACGGCCAATCGGTCGTGATGCGACTGCTCGACAAGGACAACATCAAGGTCGGCACCCGCCAACTCGGCCTGGCCGAACGCGACTTCAGGAACTTCAACTCGCTGATCAAACGGCCCAACGGCATCATCCTCGTCACCGGCCCGACGGGCAGCGGCAAGACGACGACGCTCTACGCGGCGCTCAACGCGCTCAACCGGCCGGACCGCAAGATCATCACCGCCGAGGATCCGGTGGAGTACTACTTGCCGGGGATCAATCAGGTCGAGGTGCGGCACAACATCGGGCTCGATTTCGCACGCATCATCCGCGCGATGCTCCGCCAAGCTCCCAATATCATCCTGGTGGGGGAGATGCGAGATCACGAGACCGCATCGATGGGTATCCAGGCCAGTTTAACAGGACACCTGGTATTTAGCACGCTACACACGAACGATGCGCCCAGTGCTGTATCACGAATGGTGGACATCGGTGTACCAGCCTATATGGTGGCTAGCAGCGTCATCGCGATCCTCGGCCAGCGGTTGGTGCGGACGATTTGCCCCCGCTGCAAGCAGCGCTATCAGCCCCCGGAAAGCGTATTGGCCGACTCGGGATTGCCGCCCGAATTGATCCGCCAGGCCGAGTTCGCCCGCGGCAAAGGTTGCTCCTATTGCCAGCGCAGCGGCTATCGCGGCCGCATCGGGATCTATGAACTGATGCTGATCAACAGCAAGATCCGTGAGATGATGTTCAAGAACGCGAGCACCCGCGATCTTCGCGAAGCAGCTATAAACGGCGGCATGACAACGCTTTACGTCGACGGCATGCGGAAGGTCTGCCGCGGGATCACGACCTTCGAAGAGGTCTACCGGGTGGCGAAGCGAACGGAACAGGAATCGATCGCCTTCCAGCACGTCATCAAAGAGTTTTAATTGAGCCGGCTGATCAAGGTTGGCAGCGGGCCGTAGTTCGCCGCCAACCGTCCGCAACGTCGCTCGATTTCCCCTCATCTGGCGGCGTGAGCGCAGGACCGCCTTCGTCAGCAGTCACCATCGCTGGCCAGGCCGGCGCTGTTCACGCTCCTTTTTCTGCAAATTGCCGGAAAGATTCGCTTTCTGGCACGACTGAAAGATAATGCTTTCAGCGGCGCAAGCAGCAACAGGCTGTGCTAGCGTTAACTTATCCCACTTTTCAACACGACTTTTCTCCGCGAGCGATTGATATGGCGACGGTTCTGATTGACAAACTGCTGCACGCAGCGATCAAACAGGGCGTTAGCGATATTCACATCGTCTGCGGCCAACCGCCGGTCTTCCGGCTCCACGGCCGCATGCGGAAGCTCGATACGAAAACGCTCGAAGCCGAAGACGCGGTTTCGCTGATGAAGAGCATCACGCCGGAACGCTGCCAGCGGGAACTGCAGGAGTCCGGCAGCACTGACTTTGGCTTCGCCTTTGGCGAACTAGCACGCTTTCGCGTCTCGGTCTTCAAGCAGCGCGGCTTCATCTCGATGGTGCTGCGGCAGATCCCCAACGACAAGCTGACCCCCGAGCAGCTCGGGCTGTCCGAAGCGGTGGTCAAGCTGGTCCATCGCCCGCGCGGCCTGTTCCTGGTCACCGGCCCGACCGGCAGCGGCAAGAGCACAACGCTCGCCAGCCTCGTCAACATGCTCAATGAGACCGTCGACCACCACATCATCACGATCGAAGACCCGATCGAGTTTTATCACGAACACAAAAAGAGCACGATCAACCAGCGGGAAGTCGGCGTCGACGTGCCGAGCTTTTCCGAAGCGATCCGGCGAGCCCTGCGACAAGACCCCGACGTGATCCTGGTCGGCGAGTTGCGCGACTTGGAAACGATCGAAGCGGCGATCAGCGCCGCCGAAACCGGCCACATCGTCTTCGGCACCCTGCACACCAACAGCGCCCAGGGGACGGTCAACCGCATCATCGACGCCTTCCCGGGCAACCTGCAGGACCAAGTGCGAACGCAATTGGCCAGCTCGCTAATCGGCGTGGTCGCTCAGACCCTTGTGCCCAAGATCGGCGGCGGTCGAGTCGCCGCTTACGAGGTGCTGATCGTCACCTCCGGGATCAGCAACCTGATCCGCGAGAACAAAACCTTCCGCATCAACAGCGCCATTCAAACCGGTGCCAAGTTCGGCATGCAGCTCATGGACGACGCGCTGTACAACCACTGGGCCGCCGGCAAGATCACCGTTGAGGACGCCCTGGGCAAAGCCCACATCCCCGACGAATTAGCCAAACGCATCGTCCAAGCCAAGCGCGGCATGGAAGATGGAAATGGACAAGAAAGAGAAGCTAGAAGCTAGAAGTCAGAAGCTAGACCGAGCACCTCTAACTTCTAACTTCTGACTTCTAACTTCTAACTTCTAACTTCTAGCCTCTAACTTCTAGCCTCTAAGATCCTCTATGGCCCCTCGACGCATCGGACAAATCCTCGTTGACCTCGGCTTTTTGAGCGACGAGCAGCTTGAAGTCGTGCTCGAAGAGCAGGAGCAGCAGCCCGGTGCGCTGTTCGGCCGCGTGGCCGAGGACATGCAACTGATCACCGACGAACAACTGATCCAGGGGCTGTCCGAACAGCTCGGGATGCAGACCGTCGAGCTCTCCGAAGCCAACCTCGACCCGACGATCCTGGCCAAGATCACCGAGACCATGGCGCAGCTCTACCGCGTCATCCCGCTGGCCTTTGACGAAGCTGCCCAGCAGTTGACGCTGGCCACGTGTGACCCCCAAAACCTGTCGATCCAAGACGAGCTGCGGACGTTCCTTGGGTATGACATCCGCATGGTGATCGCGACCCAGCGCGACATCATGCAAGCGATCGAGAAGCACTACGACAGCGACAGCGAGAGCGTCGAGAAGCTGGTCGCTGAATTGGCTGGCGACGAAGAGCTCAAAGCTGCCATCTCGATGTTGGAGAACGAAAAGTTCAACCTCACCGACATGGAAGCGCTCGCCGATTCAGCGCCCGTCCGCAAGCTGCTCAACATGGTGTTGCTGATGGCCATCAAGGATCAGGCCAGCGACATTCACTTCGAGCCGTTTGAAGATGAGTTCCGCATCCGCATCAAGGCCGAAGGGGTGCTCTACGAGATGGTTCCGCCGCCGCGGCACCTCGCCTTTGCGATCACGACCCGCGTCAAGGTGATGGCCAACCTCGACATCGCCGAACGCCGCATGCCGCAGGACGGACGGATCGAGTTGATGGTCGGTGGCCACCCGGTCGACTTGCGGGTCAGCGTCTTGCCGACGATGTTCGGCGAATCGGTCGTGATGCGAATCCTCGACCGCAGCGTCGTTAACCTGTCGCTGGAAAATGTCGGCATGACGCCCGAGGCGCTGGACCGGTTCCGCAAAGCGATCGACCGCCCCAACGGCATCATCCTCGTCACCGGCCCGACCGGCAGCGGCAAGACGACGACGCTCTATTCGGCGCTGACGGAGTTGAACGACCCAGGCGAAAAGCTGATCACCACCGAAGACCCAGTGGAATACGACATCGACGGCATCATCCAAATTCCGATCGACTCCGATGTGGGTGTGACCTTCGCCAGTTGCCTCCGCGCGATCCTGCGACAGGACCCCGACACGATTCTGGTCGGCGAAATCCGCGACTTGGAAACCGCTGAAATCGCGATTCAAGCCGCCCTGACCGGACACCTCGTGTTCAGCACGCTGCACACCAACGACGCCGCGGCGACTGTGACGCGACTGACCGACATGGGCATCCAGCCGTTCATGATCTGCGCCACGGTCGAAGCGATTCTGGCCCAACGACTGGTCCGCCGACTCTGTGCCAAGTGCCGCGAGGAAGTCCGCGTCAGCGCCGACCTGTTGTTTGAACTCGGCATGGAGCGCGGCGAACTCGAAGGCAAAAAGTTTTATCGCGGCGCCGGCTGCGACGCTTGCAACAACACCGGGTACAAGGGACGCGTCGGCCTGTTTGAGATGATGGTGCTCAACGACACCATCCGCGACATGGTGATGGGCAACGCCTCGACCGATGAAATCCGCGCCGAAGCGCAGCGCGGCGGCATGATTACCTTGCGCGAGTTCGGCATGGGCTTGGCCAGCGACGGCGTCACCAGTTTAGAAGAGATCGTCCGCGAAACCATCGAAGAAAGCTGATCTACACCCAAAACAAAAAAAATACTCCCCTCGCCCCGCCGCCGGGAGTTGCCCCTTACTTCTCACTCCCCTCGCCCCGCCGCGGGGAGTTGTCCCTCACTTCTCACTCCCCTCGCCCCGCTGCGGGGAGAGGGGCCGGGGGTGAGGGGCTCAGCCAATTCAACACCCAAAATCCCAACCAACCACAACCGATCACAACCCATTCGTCCCATCAGCCGGCACGCGTTAGCGTCCGGTTCCCACGAGTCATCCCCTCGCCCCGCCGCGGGGAGAGGGGCCGGGGGTGAGGGGCCAGACCGCACCGCCTAAAACTGAATAGCCACTCAAGTCACACAAAGCCTGACTCAGAGCACTTAGAACCAGAAGCCAATCGCTATGCCAACATTCCAATTCGAGGCGATGGACGCCAAGGGTCAAGAGATCCGGGACGAAATCGATGCGCTGAGCGAGGACGAGGCGCAAACCACGATCCGGCAGATGGGCTACTTCGTCACCAAGATCACGGTGAAGAAGGTCTCCGCCAAACAGCAGGCCAAGAAGGATCGCAAACGCGGCTTCTCGATCAGCAAGGCGAAGACCAAGCACATCTGCGCCTTCACCCGCCAGTTGTCGATCCTGCAGGACGCGGGGCTGCCGATTCTGCGCAGCCTGCGAATCCTTGAAAACAATCAAAAACCCGGCAAGCTCAAATACGCGCTGCAGGACGTGTGTGAAGAGATCGAAGGCGGCTCGACGCTCAGCGAAGCGATGTCTAAATCGCCCAAGGTGTTCAGCCGGCTGTATGTCAACATGATCAAAGCCGGCGAGGCCGGTGGGGCGTTGGAAGTCATTTTGCAGCGCCTGGCGGACTTCCTCGAACGCGCCGAATCGCTCAAGCGCAAGGTCAAAGGCGCCCTGGTCTATCCGTGCATCGTGATCTCGGTCGCGATCATGATTTTGACGTTCATCATGCTGTTCATCGTGCCGACGTTCGAAAAGATGTTCGACGAGTTCGGCCTGACCCTGCCGGCGCCGACGCTGCTGCTGGTCGCCATGAGCAGTTACATTGCGACCTACTGGTTCTTGATCATCCTGATGCCGATCTGTGCCGCCATCCTCGTAAAGCTGCTGCGGAAGTTCCGGCAGGGGCGGATGGGGTTTGACATGTTCATCATCAAGCTGCCGATCTTCGGCGGTTTGGTGGAAAAGAACATCATGGCCCGGACCACGCGAACGCTCGGCACGCTGATTTCCAGCGGTGTACCGATTTTGGAAGCGCTCAACATCACCCGTGAGACCGCGGGCAACGCGATGTTCGAACGGATGTACGGCAAAGTCACCGAGGCGATTCGCGAAGGGGAAATCATCAGCAAGCCGCTGGCGGCCAACAGCACCCCAGGCTTCCATCCGATGGCGCTGGTGTTCTGGATGTTATTAGGCGCTTTTCCAGGAATCATGGTGACCTCCGTCGCGCTCACCGCAAAAGGCACGAAACTTGATACCGGTACGATGATCCAGACGCTGACCATGATCTCCATTCAGTTGACGATTGGCGGGATGATTGCGGCGGCGGGATATTATGCGATGCGGATGAAGGGCCGCGTCGTCGACGACTTGGTCGTCAACATGGTCGACGTCGGCGAGGAGACTGGCGAGCTCGATACGATGCTATATAAGGTCGCCGACACCTATGATGAAGAAGTCCGTGTGCTCACCGACTCGCTGACCGCCTTGATGGAACCGCTGATGATCGTCTTCCTCGGCCTGGCGGTCGGGTTCATCGTCATCAGCCTGTTTATGCCGCTGGTCGAACTGATCACCGGATTGACTTAAGCCGTTTAAGCAGCACAAGACATGATCTTCGGAAAAACTCAATCAACCGACACGTGTTAAGCAGCCGAGGACTTGACATTCGGCAAAATTCGATCAGCCGGCACGCGTTAGCGTCCGGTTCTCACGAACCATCAGCGCCCCAGCGGCGACCGATTTGACCGAAAGACTGATCCAGACCTGCTTAATCAGCACAAGATATGATATTCGGAAAAATTCGATCAGCCGGCAGGCGTTAGCCTCCGGTTCCCACGAACCATGAACCACGCCTGCTAAGCAGCAAGATTGCGCAGCTTCGTCTCAAAACCGAACCTTACAATCTCAAATTGAACCGCCAGCGACCTTAAAGCCCGCCAACCGCAGACTGAAAATCATGACCATTCTTCAAAGTAAACCGAAGCCCGAACGCAAGCCGACTCCGCGCCGCGGTTTTACGTTGGTCGAGATGATGATCGTGATCATGATCATTGGGATCTTGATGGCCATCGCAGTCCCGGCAGTCAACCGCGCAATGACCACCGGTCGCCAAACGGCGATCAAACTAGAGATTAATGCGCTGTCGACGGCTGTGGAAAGATACATGCAAAAGTATGGAGACTATCCTCCGGACGGAAGCAGTAAAGACATTTTGGAACGCCATATGCGACGTGTGTTTCCGCGTATGACTACTCCCGACACCGTCCTATTAGAAAAGCTCGTAAGTCCCGGCGGTACCTTCAGCTATGTGGCGATGGATCGAGCCGAAGCACTGGTGTTCTTCTTGGGTGGCTTTAGCGAAGACCCACTGCATCCGCTCACCGGCGAAGGTGGTCCTCTCGCACTCGCCCCCGGCGTCGCCAGCCCGAGTACGGATCTAGAGGATTACCAGTACAACGCCACTCGGGATAACTCCTTTTTTGATTTTGATTTATCTCGCCTCACCACCATCCGAGCAGGCGATACCGAGCCCCTGTTGAGTTCCGATGAGGAGGTGTGGAGCGGCAATGCGAGCGAGTATGCATTAGCGGGTGGCGCTGACCTATTGCCCGTCTATTTAACCAGAGCAGGCGAGTACACGCCCTATATTTACTTTGACTCGAGAACTTATGGGTTGGTGGGACCGGGAAGCTATAACGGATTCCGTTCACCAGCAACCGGCGGGTTACGGCCATACAAGTCGGAACTGAACATTGAAGCCCCGCGTGATGGAAACGCCTATGCAGATGCGACGGAAGCGTTTAAGGCGGTGCCATTTCACAACCCCTCAACATTCCAGATTATCTCGCCGGGTCTGGACGGGAACTTCGGGACAATGATTAATCATCCTGATGGATCAGGATTACCGGTTCACTTCCTCACCGAGACCGGCAGGGCAGCCGTACCAAAAACCAACATATTTGAGTTAGAGATTAGTCGGTTCCAGGATGGTGGTGCCGTACTCGGCCATCTCGACAACATCACGAACTTCAGCGAATCAACCCTCGAGAACGGTTTACAGTGATCCACTTCAACTCCAAGGTCAAGCCAATGACGCGCAGGCGACGAAGAGCCGCCTTCACCTTGGTCGAGGTGTTGGTGGTACTGGTATTACTATCGATCCTCTCAGGGATGGTGATGACTGCCGTGCAAGGTGTCACCACCTCAGCGCGCATGGCGCGGACGCGAAGCATTATTGCTACGGTCGATTCCGTCATCCAGGAGCAGTACGAATCCTATAAATACCGCCCACTACCAGTCGTGATTCCTTCTGTTGGTGCAAGTGGTTTGTCGCTTGAACTTATGCCCACTGAGGCCGCGCGGGTACGATTGATCATGACTCGCGACCTCCTGCGGATGGAGATGCCGGACCGGGTCAGCGACATTCGCCTGCCTACCACAACCGCTGCTACCCACCGTGTCAACCCGACGCCGCCTGTAACCATCACAGCCGCGGCTGACCAAGTGTATGAGCGGCCTGACGGTACATTGGCTTTACGAAGGCGAGACGATCCAAACGATTTCAACGCACGCACGCAGGTTGCTGTTAGCTGGCATACTGCTAGCAATCTTCCCCCACGTTTTTTAGCCTATCTCCGGCGGACAAGTGCGAACTGGACCGCTGAACATCAAGGCGCCGAGTGCCTTTATTTGATCTTGGCGACGACCTTTTCCAATGGTGTATCAGCGATCGAAGCAATTCCGGCGTCCAACATTGGCGACACCGATGGTGATGGTGTCCCGGAAATCCTAGATGGCTGGGGACGTCCACTCGGGTTTATCCGCTGGCCCGTCGGGCTTGAGGACCCAGCAATTGATCCGGCAAGTCCTGATGAGTTTGATCCATATCGTACCGACTTTCGATACTTGCCGGAGGCCTCTATTCCAATTAACTGGGCGCAACGAAAGTCCGCTCCTTTTTCGATTCGTCCACTGATTGTTTCTGCGGGCGCTGATGGTGAATTCGGTATCGCGTTCTCACCCCGAGGTGGTGAACTATTTGCTGAAGATACCGCCCTCGCTGAAGCCGTCCTAATTGATGAGGAAGTCAATTACGCAGCGCAGACTTGGCCGCGCAATGCCACATGGATGGGCCCTGAAGAGAGAGGACGACTTGGCTCTCAAATCGCTTATCCCGATCCTTACCTGCGGCAGTTTGTTGAGGCCGCAAGCGACAACTTTCTTTTGCCAGGACAGGGACTGCGAGGAACGCCAGCCAATTCCTTTCGTGCCGATAACATATCCAGCTATCAACTGGAGGCAACACAATGATTGGTAGTTCTGATCAGACACCGGCGATTATGTTGCATCCTGAAATGACTAATATCCGACGTAACCACCTTCCGCCTAGAGCGTTTACGCTAATCGAGGTTCTCGTCTCGCTCTTTATTATGATGGTTTTGGCAAGTATCGCCTTGCCGATGACCCGAAACATCATCAGAGATCAACGCAACGCCCGCGCCAGCCAAATCCTACTCTCCTTCATCGAGTCCACTCGCAATCAGGCGATCGCGGAAAATCGTGAAATGGGAGTGATTTTCAACCGTCTAGGTACCGACGACTTTGGACGTTCGGCATCGGTGGAAGTTCGTCAGTTGCGTGGTCTGCCGACTTATACCGGCGAAACCAGCAACGCTCGCGCAACGCTTGTTCATATCGTTGACGAGGACTATCCGGATGTTGCTCCGACTGTCCCCGCAGGGATGGTTAATGCAGCACGTTTTGACGTACTTGAAAGTCCGCTCGTGTTGTTGAGCTACCAAATCCTTGCGGATTCAGGTCGCGACAATAGCACCGCACCGATCCAGTCGGGACAACATATCGAGTTGCCTGGCGGACAGTTGGCGACGATTGTTAAATTTGCCCGCGCAGCTCCGGGCGGTCCATTGTCAGACGTCATTGTTGGGCTTGATATCTACCAACCAGTTGATATCGCCACAGGTTCGGGACGCAATAATCCTCATGGCTTGAAAGTAACTAACCCCCCGCAGCGAGTGCCCTACGCAATCCATCGGACGCCAGTGGTATCAAACGCTCGTTCAGTCTCATTACCGCGTGGGGCGGCGATTGATTTCAATTACTCTGGATTCGGCGTTCGCGGTAACGAGTTTTCGGCGGCCAACTCGGATGTGCCAATTTCCGTGTTCTTCGACAGTCAGGGCCGAGTTTCAAGGGTCGGGTATCGGGGAGCTATTGGGTACGTTCCTCCGGTGAGCCCGCTTTTCTTCTGCGTCGGTGACTTTGACGGCATACAACCAGACGATTTGCTAAATCCCAGCGGTCGAAACCGGGCGAACATCTTTCGCCCCAACTCAACTTGGATCGTATTGAATCCTGCCTCGGGGAGGGTGACAGCGTCGCCATTCAACGCGGTGACTCCACCGGATGCTGCTTTTAGTGCAGAACAATTGGAAGCGTACGTACCTGTTGCGATAGAACAGGCACGCCTTCTGGCCAAACTCGGCGATACCTTGGAATGATTAGAATGTGGTATAGCCTGAAACAATCATCGACCTCCGCTAATGTCTCTACCGCTACGGGCGCTCATTCCGCAGGCCAGGCGAGAGCAGTGGCGAGGTTCCGTGAGCGCTGCTGCTTGTCTTGCTACACCGTTGCCCGCCGTGGTCCTTCGGTATTTGCAATTCGGCCCGGTGTAACATTGCTTGAGGTAATTTTTTCGATTGGTGTTATTTTGATCGGGTTGGTTGGCCTGCTTTCGGTGTTGCCGCTGGCAGGTAGCCGAGCTCGCAATTCCGTAGCCCTCAATACGAGTACTGCCTTAGCTGATGCCGCGTTTGATCAACTCGTCGCTGGCGGGTATCTCAACCCTGCGATGTTGATTCGCGTTGGTGCCCCGGGAACGGCAGTTTCACTTCAGGAATCAATCTGCATTGACCCCGCGTTAGCCGCGACGCATTTTGCAAATCCACTTACCTTTACTCATGGTTATTTGCCAGCCAATTTCCCGCACTTCCAGCCGAACTACACTCCACAACGTGACCCCAGCCACAGCGACTCTTTGAGCGGGCCGACGGGACAGCCGCGTTTGGTACGCGTCGGCGTGCGACGCTATGCACCTGGTACCAGTGTTGGCACCCCTCTCAACCTCGAAGAATCTCTCAGACTCGTCGATAGCCATGATGACGTTCCGACGGAGCGTCCCAAAGACCGGACCCTCAATGCCTACGTCCGTGGTTACCCGGCAGTGCAAACAGCCAATCCGAACGACCGGCTGGCGTACGGCAAACGTCTGGTGACCGGTGAGTACAGTTGGATTGCGACACTCAATCCACTGTCGGGCCGGCCAAATGAGCGTTTTGGAATGTTATCCGTGGTTGTTATCCGCAACCGCGACCGTGGGTTTGTCTACCCGGACAATCCTACCACTCCAGCGTCCATCCCAGACGCGAATGCGAATAGTGAGCGTCTTGCAATCGTGAGCAATCCGCTTGGATTCCGTGGTGGGGCTGGTGGGCTAGTGACGTTGACAGGCAGCGCACGAATGGCTGGTACGGTGAACGAGAACCATTGGGTGATGCTCTCACGACTTGACCCCGCAATGGGCGGACAGCCGGCCCGCTACGTACATCGTTGGTATCGCGTTGCCAGTACCGATGGCGACCCAATTGTTGATACATCAGACGAAGAGCATCCGACATGGCAACGCCGGGTCTACCTGGATGGTTCCGACTGGCGTTTCCAGGATGACAATTTGCCTCCTAACCCCATTCCGGCCTATGCCACAATTGTTGAAGGCGTGGTTTCGGTGACCGAACGGGTGGTACGAATTAGGGATTAAGCGGCATAGAACGTGATATTTGGCGATTTTGAATCAGCCGCCGCGCGTTAGCGTCTGGTTGCTACGAACGCTAAGCTGCGTAGCGGCGATCGATTTGACCGAAAGACTGGTCCAGACCTGCTGATTAGGCGGATAAGTCGAAGGATTCTGATAGATGTTAATGACCTTCATTGGAGCGATCTCACAGAGGATCGAGCTGCTTGATAGGAATGAGTTTCATAAAACGAAGCCGTCGCGGGCATCCTGAAATCGTTTCGTCGAATTGCGGCCCCCTCACCCCCAGCCCCTCTCCCCCGAACAAGTTCGGGAGGCGAGGGGAGCGAGAAATCGTGTTACACAGTTCTGGCTCCCCTCGCCCCTCCGCGGGGAGAGGGGTTGGGGGCGAGGGGCCAAGCGCTCCGCGGCTCAACGCACCAAGTCCGAAGCGTTACTACCGGCAAGCAACGTTTCGCCTGCTTTTCACATAAGACCTTGTCCATCATGAATCGTCATACCCCTCATCATCGCCCCGGCATCATCTTGCTGGTCGTGATCAGCTCGCTGGCTTTTTTTAGCATCCTGATCGCCACCTACTTGGTCTACAGTCGCGATGCGAGCCGATCTTCGCATGTGCTGGCGAGCCGGAATTATCGCACGCCCGATATCAAGGATTTGTTCGACGAATCGCTAATGATGTTTGTCCGCGGCACCGACGATATCAACAGCCCGTTTTTCGGCGAGGATTTGCTGAGCGATTACTATGGGCGGCGCCATGGTTACACCCTTCAAGTGCGGCGCCGCAATGCGGCGGGGGGCGATATCTTTCGTCACGTCGGTGGCGGGCATGTTCGCTTCGCCGTCAACTGGGGAACAACCACCAGGCCAGTGACCGACGACGAACGCTGGGATGACATGTTTGCCGGGCGGCTGATCACGTTCACTGCGGGGCCGCTGCAAAACAAAACGTTTCGGGTGCTGCGGTCGCGCGTGGTGCAGGATAACGTGGGCACACCAGAGTGGACCGACGTTTTTTACATCCATCTTGATTCCAGCATCACGCTTTCCAACGCGACCGGTGATCAGGCCAATGTCATCAACGCGTTACACCCTTATTTTTATTCAACGGAAAACATTCCTGCGAACGCTGCTGTCCACGGCTACACGTTCCGTCTCAATGGTATCCCGCGGAGTTCGCCGGGGATTGGCTTTGATGGCACGGCGATCAACCAGACGATCGGTCCCCTGCTGTCTCCGATGCCACCTGCCTGGGGTGGGCAGCGTTTGGGGATCAGCAGCCTGCCGGTAGCTTTACAGCCAAACTCGATCGCTGGCATTGAAACGATCAACAAGTCGCAGTTCGGCGGCGACTTTAACGAGGACTACGATGCGGCCGATTTCAACAACTGGTTTTTGAGCTATCGCAATGCGGACGGTTCGATTGTCCCGTCATTTCATCGTCCGGCGACGCTCAACTACATCCTCAACCAAACCAACTGGTCGACGGCAACGAGCCTGCAGTTCCGACAAGGTTTGGCAAGTCTTTACCGCGCGACCTTCCGGCCATTGCCTGTCGCAGCCCATCAATTTGCTCTCAACGTACCAGCGCAGCCGATCAACGAACGGTTTACCGGCAGCAGCAGCCATTATGCGTTGCGCAGCCCACTGTTTCCCTCGGGCATCGTCCAGCCAAATGATTTGGATGATCCCGTTGAGGATCCAGCGCGTCAGCGACTGAATCAACTGGCCCGTGCCCTAGTTGCGGATCCAAGCAATCCTGAAAACCAGTGGGATGTCGACAACGATGGCGACGGCGTTAAAGACAGCATCTGGGTCGACATTGACTTGCCGGTATTCACGTCGGCCGAGGGGCGGCTGCTCAAGCCGTTGGTCGCGCCGATGATCGAGGATCTCAGTGCGCGGTTGAATGTCAATGCACACGGCAATGTGACCACGTTGACCGATAGCGAGGCGTTGCGAACCGAATTGGCGAACTGGGCCGGGACGCGGTCGGTGTTTGGCAACGCCGGTAATCGTTTGGATGTCTTCCGCGGCCTTGGCTTTGGCCCTGCCGAAATCGGTATTCCGGCGATTCCCACCGACACATCCATCACGTTGCCGGCTGGAACAGCAGGACAACTGAAATCGATCATCACCGATCGCTACAACTCGCGTTATGGTGTCAGCGTTCCTGGACGGCCCGGCGGTGATCCGCTCGATGTGCTCCGCAGCGGTTGGCGTCCGCCCTTGCATTCTGCCAGCGGTGGTTATGGTTATTCGCTCGATCCCTTCGGTCGTGGTGGCGTCGCGATCGACCGCAGCGGTGGCTTAGTCTCTGCCGTCTCCGGACGCAATGTCGCATTGGGAACCGCCTTCCCGGCGGATCGGGTCGACGAAGCGCTCAATGATCCTTATGAGTCGGATCCCACGGGACGACTCAGTGGTGATACCAACTACTCCTATGCGGAACTGGAGCCGCTGCTGAGGTCGCGTGATTTTGACCTCGAAATGCTCCCCCAGCGGCTGCGTACCCGTCTGGCCGCACTGCTTGAAGTCGACCCGGCATTTGCCCACGTCCTGACCACGCACAGCAAGTCGGATGACAGCCCGATTGTGGCGAACGGCGACGGCGCATCGGTGTCGCTGCGGTTGCAGCGAGAAATTAGGGACACTTTCGGAACATCGTTGACCGCTGCACAGATCAATCAGCTCCTCGCTCCCGAACTGCGACTGGGACGCAAGATGGACATCAACCGTCCGTTTGGGAATGGTGTCGATGATACGCCGGCCGGCGTCAACGGGCGGGGCACCATCGATGAACCGCGGGAAGTAGCGCCAGGGGTGTTGTTGCCAACTACGCCAGGCGCCCCACTGTCCGCGGCCCCCGATCAATTCGGGCCGTATGAGCAACAGGCCTTTGGAGTTTACCCCGGCTCCGGACAGCAGGTTCCGGCTGCATTCCAAGACGTGCAACCGCGATACAACATTGTTCAAAGCGAGGACGAAACTCAATTCGATCCGGCGAATCCCGCAGCGATCTATCCGTTTGATATCGAACGCGATGGGAGTGGTAATTCGCTGGGCCGTCAGGTCACGGGCCGACAACTGCTGGCGCGGCACCTGTACGTGATGATGATGTGGTTAACTCACGGATATACCTTCCCGGCATGGGGGCAAACGTTTGATCCTCCAGTTGAAGTTAGTGATCCGGCGTTCTTCAAAGCTCGGCGGATCGCGCAGTGGGCGGTCAATGTCGTCGACTACCGCGACAACGACTCGATTATGACCCGGTTCGTGTTCGACCCCACTCCATTTGACGGCAACGGCTGGAGCCCGCCAGCCGAGCCGGCACCGGCGCAGAACGTGGTTTGGGGGGTGGAAGCTCCCGAGCTGATGTTCAGCGAAAGCCTGGCGCTGCACGACGTGCGAGTTCGCAACACTGATGCAGGAGAGTTGAAGCCAGATCCTGATGCAGACCCACCTAATCCTACCCATACGGATGAGAACACCGACCAGGTGCGCAAGCCTGAAGGTTCCTTATTCCTGGAACTTTACAGCCCGCGTCCGCAGGTGAATGGTGTTCTGGCCGGGGATGGCACCGCCGACCAAACGACCAAACCGGCGATCCACGCGGAACTGCATGAGTTCCTCGCCAATGGTGTGGCGGAACTCGATTTGGATCGCTCGGCCCCGCCACGCTCTGGGAACGCAAGCGATCCCGGGGCGCCGGTGTGGCGGATCGCGATCAGCGAGCGGCATGATGCGGGAACCGCTAAAGAGGATGTCAATCCCCGACTGCTGAGAACCGATTTGCCCGATAGCTACTCGTTCGACCCTCAGCAACCCAATGAACTGGAGCCAGCGCCGCCTCTGGCCGACCAGTTGCAGTTCGAGCGTTACATCTGGTTCCGCGATTTTGCGGACGCTGCGGCCATCGATGCGGTGATCAATGTCAACCAAATCCGTGGCAACGGCACGAATCTGATGGCACGTCATGAGGTGTTTTTTGCTCCGAGTCGCGACCTGCGTGAAAACAAAGCCATCAATCAAATGCGCCAATTGGCGCCCGGACAATACCTGACCATTGCGCCGCGCGAAGTCACGCATTTGGGCTCGCGGTTGAATGGGGGGGGCTATCCTAACTCCCCAAGTGCTCAGCGTTTTGTAGTGATGACCAACCCGATCAGCCAGCAAGGCCTCATCCACTTTGACCATACTTCGGATCTGGACCTCGACCTGTCGGAGGCGATTGATCCTGCCGAAGTTGGCCGTCTCACCCCGCTGTTGGCCGGGGACGACACGCACCACACCTCGGCCCTGCCACTGATCGTGGGGGCGTTCCCGCCGACCGGTTGGAATGCCAATGTCTTTGAAGACGGTTTTATCGGTTTGAATGTTTCTGAACCACTTGCCGATGCGTATTACCCCACGCCTCAGTACCGTTTGAATGGAACGACCGGGGAGGCGGCGGAACCTTTCCCGCTGCATGACAGCTACATCGATTACACCCAGACCGGCTCGACATCCGCTCTCGATGAGCCTGTAGATTTGGATTTTGACTGGATTCCGCACGATGGCGTCGAGCCGACGTTGGGAACCGTGCCGGATTACTGCACCGCATTCTTGCAGCGGCTTGCCGACCCGACGGTTCCTTATGATCCAGTTCTCAACCCCTACCGCACGGTGGATTCGATCACGATCGACTTGACGGTCTTTAGTGGCGAAGAGGAGCCGGACACGGTCAATCCCGGACACGGGGCCGGAGCACACTATGCCCAGCGCAGCCGCCAGCGAAACGGTCATATTGGCGCTGCCCAGGCCAATGCACTGTTCTCCTATGAAACCAACGAGCCGTTCAGCGAAAAGCGGGACATTGAAGTGCCGCCGACGGGAGATTTCTTTGGGTTGACGCCGCCGAACCTGGCGACGCCGGACAGGCACCTGTACACGTCGCTGAGCTTCCTCAACACCGATACCACCCAGACCGCTGGCGATCCGGATTTGCCGGCGGCACATTTGCCGGCGGCACAGCAGCGCAGCAACCCAGACTTTGTTGGTTTTGCGTCGAGCATCGGTTCCGAAGCGGACGCCGCCAACGGCGTCAGGGGGCACGATCGCAATGCGCCGACAGTCCCCTTTGCGCTGCACCCGTGGCTCAACCGACCGTTTGCCTCGCACTTCGAATTGATGCTGGTGCCCGCTAGTTCTCAGGGGCGATTGTTCGAAGAGTTTTCGATCAACCTGACCGGTGGCGACGCACCGGTGTTCCCATTGTTAGCCCCCGATGCGACCGAAGCGGCGACGTTCTACGCGCCGTTCCGGCACTTGCTGAACTTCTTCCACTCACGCCGCACCGGCGGTGCGGATGCTGCGAACTTTGTCAGGCTGTTTGATTTTGTTCACACCCTGCCACGGTTCAACGGCGAAGTGGAAATGATCCCGCCAGCGGCGCTGAACCTCGCCGGTGCCGCCCCGGGGGGGGCAAGTAACGATGCGTTCTTCCGTGCGCCGCTGCGGCCACCGTTCAATTTAGATTATGACAACCAACGAGTGGGGCAGATCAACCTGAACACCGTGGCTCAGTTCCCGGTGTGGGCGGGGTTGATGCAAGGGCACCTCAATGCATCGGAGTTTACCATTCCGGCAGGTACGGCCAGTCAGGATCAATTGTCATTCAATCAGTTTCTTGAAAGTCGGCGAGGTTACGCCGTGCCCACATCACCGCCCCCACCACCACCGACGGCGACCGTTGTTAGCGGTACACCCGGCGGGATCAATTATGATCCTGGTAACCTGGATCCGCGGTTCCCCAGCCAATTCATCGGTATGTACCGGGATGCGATGGCGTCGGTGTTTGCTCCAGGCCTGGCCGATCCCACGGCAACGGAGATGATGCGACGACGTGAAGGCAATGCAACGCTGTTGCGCATGAAGGGGCCGGCCAGCGCCAGTGACCCGACCGGTGGGTCTCCGGCCGCGGTGGCAGCGTTTGTGCGCGGCCAGGGTCAATCCCCCAACGCCTTGCACCTGAACCGCGAACGCAATGCTTTCACGCGTTACCAGTCGCTGATGCGGATGCCGAACCTGGTTTCGGACAATTCCCAGTTGTATCTACTACGGCTGACGATGGGGTTCTTTGAATTCGATGCGACAACCCAAAGCTTAGGCCAGGAATACAATGAGGATTCGGGTCAGAACAAACGCTACCGCGCGATGTACATCATCGATCGTTCCAAGGAGGTCGGGTTTATTCCCGGTCAGGATCTGAACGCTCGTGACGTGGTCGTGTTCGAAAGTTATCAACAATGATTGCCCTGTTAAATGACAAGCGTTTCGCCGTGCACCCCGTTCCGCGCCGGGCCTTCACTTTGGTGGAGATGCTGATCGCGATGGCTGTCACGTTGATTCTGATGACAGCGTTAGCTACGGGTTTTGCGTTCGTTGGACAAAGCATTCGTGATGGACGCGGAGAGGTTCAGCTTTCCAATCAACTGCGTGATGTAACCGAACGGTTGCGCGAGGAGCTCAGCTCGATGAGTGTGGCCATGCGGCCGCATATTAGTGGAGAGGACCAGCGCGGCTATTTCCTTTACTACGAAGGCCCAATGACCGATGCAACGTCATCGCTTTTTGGAGCTGAAATGGCGGATGACGGCAGCGTAGTGCTGAATCACTCCCGCTATGGCGACTTCGATGATTACCTCGCCTTCACTGCCGTGGCAACTGGTGACAAGTGGTTCACTGGTAAAGTGCCGCGTTACATCTTGGACCAGAAGACCGCTGAATTGAACGGCAGTTCCTACGTGTCAAGTGATTTCGCTGGGAACCCGTGGGATCCCGTTGTGATTCGCTCGAAGTACGCGGAAATCGTGTACTTCGTTAGCCCGGAATATGTCCAGTCGACGCTGCCGGGCACGCCGACTAATCAACCGGCTTATCTAGATATCGAAGGCGCCGGGCTGCCGGCGAACTTGCGACTGCATCGGCGAGTGTTATTAATTCGGCCCGACTTGAACTTGACTGCCCCTACGGTACTGAATCTCGAAGGCGGCAAATACATTGTCAATCGCGAATTAGATGGCAAGCACTACATGCGGGCCGACACCTGGGATCCTGCGACCAACGAATGGCTGTACGGAATGGCGGTTGTGCACCAACAGTGCGACCTGTCATTGCGCCGGATATACAATACGGCCGGCAATCCAACACGATACGTCGCGGCCAATTCATTATCCGATTTAGCAAAGCCTCACAACCGTTTTGCGCACGTGCGGGTTCCCGGTGGGCAGATCGGCTTGAGTTCTAATGCGGTTACATCGATGCCGGTTCTGGCGCTCGGAGCGCCGGTTAACCTCCTTACAGCGCAGATTGGGTCGATGATCCCTGCGACGGGGCCAGTGATGCTGCCGACCAATTCGGGCGTTCAACGCCTGAGCGGTTTCCTACGGCCTGAGTTCGTTCTGGGCCAGGATTATGCTCATCCCAACCATTCGGATCATCTTTGGGGACTCGAGCGAGTAGGCGAAGATGTGGTTGCTACAGGCGTTCTCGGATTCGACGTCAAAATCTATGACCCGCAAGCCGCGTCACTTTTTACTTCTCAGGAGGTAGTAGTCGGTCCCAATGATGCTGGATATCGCGAAGCATTGTTGGAGTACTCTGCGTTAGGTGCAGCCTCTGGAGAACCTTCTAGCCGGTGGGACAACATACCCATTATGCCAATTACGCGGGGAGATTTTGTTGACCTTTGCTACCCGGCTTTAGCCGGCGGTGCGGTCCGTGGGCGGTCTGGAGTTCGACTGGATCGATTGCAAAGCAGTGCAAGTGGCAACCTAAACGACGGAACTGTGCAAAACCTTCTTGTGACTCCGTATTCGGGCTTTAGCGTCGGAAGCAACGCATCCGATTCGTATCAGTTGCCCATTTATCGTTCGGGCAATGTATTGACTGTTGGCAATACGCTTAGGTTATTTCAGCCGACGTTTGATACCTACACAAAAACATATGAAGTCGATGGGCGATTACAGGGGTATGCGTTCACGAACGGCGATGCCACGCCATTTGGAGGAGCGGCGTTCTTCGGTGGGCTGGGAGGAGGATCACGATGGTCGAATCTTCCAAATCCAGCCGATGTGGATCGTGGCTCAAACGGCATCGACAATAATGGAATTGGTGGGGCGGATGACATCGGAGAGCGAGAAACGTTGCCACCATTTCTCACTCCAGCCCCGGCGATCCAGATCACACTGCGACTGGAAAACCGCGACAACCGCCAACTGAAGCAAATCTCGGTAGTTCACCGAGACGCACTGTAATCGCATGATCCGCCTAGAGAATCGCGACAACCGCCAGTTGATGCAGGCCTCGGTCGTCCACCGCGACGGAGGTTAGATGCGGCGGGTCGGAGACTGCCCCTCAGCAACTCACAATGAGACGCGCCGCCCGATCCGCAAGGAATGAAAACCATTGGCCGGCGGCCGTGCGCAGCGAATACCGCCGGAAAGCGAGCAACGAAATGATCCGTCGACCCCGCAACGGGCGCTGGCCACCAGACGTGCAGGGCTCGCCGCGATGCAGGGCTGAGGCAGTGCGTGGGAACCGGACGCTAACGCGTGCCGGCTGATGAAGTTTTGCCAAGAATCATTTCCTGCGCCGCTGAGCAAGCAGGTGGATAGGCCCGCAGGGCCAATACCGCTGCGGCGAATACAGCCTGAGGTGTGCCGGCCCTGCGGGCCTAAGCCATCCTTATCTCATGCTGTTAACCGGAGCCTGGCGACTCCCGCGGTGGAGATGCCGGGCCTGCGGCCCTATGGAGAATCAGTACGATTCCTCGATGGACAGTGATTATCCAAACCTTTGCGAAACTGGTCTCGATCATGAGCGATTGAGGACAATCGCTCTACTTTCAATGGAGAACGATTGTCCTCAATCGTTCCTGTAGCGGCGAGGCATCGCCGAATGATTTCTCGGTTCATACAAGCCCGACGCGCAAGCGAGTGATTCGGCAAATGCTCTCGCTTGCGATTCGATCCGGCAATTTGAAACAGGGTTGATTTCGGTTTTTCCAGTCTTGGCCTTCGGGTCGAAATGGGACGTTTTGATGACAGTGTGTGTCACTCGCTTGCGCGTCGGGCTTGTATTGGGGGTGTGTGTCACTCGCTTGCGCGTCGGACTTGTATTGACGGTGTGTGTCACTCGCTTGCGCGTCGGGCTTGTATTGGGGGCTGATGTCCAGGCGAAGCATATTTGAGGGAGTCGTGCGACATCATGAGCCGCGAAATCAGCGGAAACTATCGATCCGACCGAGGGGTTCGCGGAAAGGCACCCTCGGATGTGCTGATCACACCCTGGGCTGCTTAACACCATTCTACTGCTCAATGGCCAGCGTGATGTAGGTCGCGCCCTGGCCTTGCGAACTACCGAACAGGACTGGGGTTCCGGGTTCGAGCCGCAGCGTGCTCTCGATCCGGAAGTTCGCGATGCTCGGCGGGCTGACCTCCGTGGCGTCATCTTCAAACCGACCGACACGGTACACGGCCTGGATGCGAGTCTTGTCACCCTCTTGCTTGGCCAGCAGTTCAAACTGGGTACTGACCTCGCGGCTTTCGAAATGCTGGAACGGCTCACGACCAGGTCCACCGTGCGAGGTTCCGACGACAACCGCTGTGGTCTTACCGAACTCCACATAGCCGGCCTGCCCCTCCAGCGCCGAGAGCAGCACCGTCTCCACCCGGTCGATCTTGCCATCGCTTTTCAGTTGCTTCAGCCGCTCAACGATTTCGCTGGAGGGCAACTCGTCCTCCAGCGGGCTGCTGAGCCGGTATTCGGTCAACCGCACGATGTAGCTGCGCGGTGCCGCAGGAGTTGTCGCTTCATCGGGCGCACTGGGCTGTGCAGCCGCGAGGTTGCAGGCCAGCAGGGACAGCGCGAGAAGCAGGGTGAGATGCCGCATGAAAATGCTCCTGTCGAAATGGAAGGACCCTCCATAGGATCATCGCTCCCCCCGCGTCGGTCAAGCTGAGGGAGGCCATTGTAGCGAGAAAGGGAGGTTTAGCATCTGGTCGCTGCTTGACGTCAGCGGTAGTGCGCTGGCATAATTCCGCCCTCGCCAGCGCCCGTGGCACAATTGGATAGCGCGTCGGCCTCCGGAGCCGAAGGTTACAGGTTCGAATCCTGTCGGGCGTACTCTCTTGAAAACGATGTTTTCTCTGGCGTTGAACTTCAACTGCAGCTTGCTCACGAGCCGTTGGAGTTCAAGCTTCAGCTTGTCCGCACCCCGGTAATCCGCAGGGGCGGAGCAGGATTCCTGAGGGCAGGCTAAAGCCTGGACTCCAACGCTCACAGGCCGTCAGAGTTCAAGCTGGCCCGGCTGTTGGGGACAGTCCGAAGCCTCGGCTCCAACTGGGGCGGTTGCAATGGTCTGATAGCGGGTTTTGTGGTGCGTAGCCCGCTTACGGCCGCTGGTGGGTTCGGTGCCCGCGGCCTAGAATCTACCGGGCGATTGCGGTGCGAGCTGACCTGCGGTTGAAGAGCTGTGCCTTCCGTTGGGACGCTGGCGGTCGATTTTGATTTTGCGTTGAGCGTTCTGAAGGAAAGGACCAGGGGATGGCAGAGGGAAAGAACCGGTTGGCGGAGATCTTAAAGGCACATGAAGATGACTTGGTGGCTCAGTGGATTAAGGAGTTGAAGTCAGCGGGCTCCGGCAAAGAGAACCGTATCAACGAAATGGAGCTGTTTGGGCAGGCAAGAGACTTCATTAACTTGCTGGTGCCGGTAACGACGCGAGGCGACCTGTCGCGCAGGCATGGAGCGGAGTGGGCTGCCATTTCCGAGTTTCTGGAGGCGATTTCGCTGTCACGTGTTCTGCAGGGATTTACCTCGGATGAAACGGCGGCCTTCATCTTTTCGTTCAAAAAGCCGTTATTCGCCCGGCTGCAAATCGAGTTGGGGCGTGATGCCGACGCGTTTGCCGGACACATTTGGCTGACGACAGAGTTGCTGGACAGAATGGGACTGATCACCGTTCGAGCGTTCCAACGGGGACGTGAGGAAGTGATCAACCGCCAACAAGAGGAGATGCTCGAGCTGTCGACGCCGGTGGTGAAGTTATGGGACGGCGTGTTGGCGTTGCCGATGATCGGCACGCTGGACAGTGCCCGGACGCAGATCGTGATGGAATCGCTGCTGCAAAAGATTGTCGAGACCGGGTCTGAAATCGCGATTATCGACATCACGGGCGTCCCGACGGTGGACACGCTCGTCGCGCAGCACCTCTTGAAGACCGCAACAGCGATCCGGCTGATGGGGGCCGATTGCATTATCAGCGGCGTGCGGCCGCAGATCGCCCAAACGATCGTCCACCTCGGCATCGACCTGCAGGGGATTACCACCAAGGCCACTTTGGCCGATGCGCTGGCGATTGCCCTGAAGCGATCGGGCTTTGTGGTCACGAAAGCGAGTGCTTGATAGGGAGCCCGAGTGATGGACCGCATTCCAATTCTCAAGATGGGCGAGTTTCTGCTCGTCACCATTCAGGTCGAAATGCACGACCAACTGGCGTTGACGCTGCAGGACGATTTGACCACCAAAATCGCAGACACCCGTGCTCGAGGCGTGCTGCTCGACATCTCCGCGCTGGGTATGGTCGACTCGTTCATTGGCCGGATGATCGCCAATATTTCCAGCATGTCCGGCATCTTAGGCGCGAAAACCGTGGTTGTCGGCATGCAACCTGCAGTAGCGATCACCTTGGTCGAACTGGGGCTGTCGCTGCACGGAGTGAAGACAGCGCTCAATGTCGACCGCGGCATGGATTACCTGCGGCGTGCTCAGGCAGACGAGGAGGGGATGCATGCCTGCAGTCAAGAGCAGTGACACGATGCCGGTCCGCAGCGAGCAGGACATGGTGGCGGTACGGCAACTGGTGCGGAAGCTCACCCAGGAATTGAAATTCAGCTTGGTGGATCAAACCAAATTCGTGACGGCGGCCAGTGAACTGGCTCGCAATACATTCGTCTATGGCGGTGGCGGAGACATGCGCTGGGAGATTCTGGTGGATGGCCTGCGAAACGGGCTGCGACTGACTTTCGAAGACCGTGGCCCAGGCATTCCCGATTTGGACCTGGCAATGAAGGACGGCTGGACCAGTGGCGGTGGACTCGGAATGGGGCTACCCGGAGCAAGACGATTGGTCAGCGAGTTTAGTATCGAAAGCACACCCGGCGCGGGCACCCGAGTGAGCATCGGGAAATGGAAATAAACGGCGGAGATCTGCGGAGCAGCCTGTTGCAGCGGGAAACGAGCGTGTGCGGAACCGGTGCAACCATGTTTTCTCAGGAAGCGATCCGAGTCGCTGAGCCCAGTCAGATCGGCGAGGTGCGCCGCCGAGCGGGTGGTTTGGCTGCAAGTCTGGGCATGACTCCGGAACGTTGTGGCCGGGTGGCGATCGTCGCGTCTGAGTTAGCCACGAATCTGGTGCATTACGCTCCTGGTGGCGATGTTCTGCTGCGAACCTACCAGCGGCCGGGCGACCGTTATTCAGAGTCCGGCGTTGAACTGATTGCAGTCGACCGTGGTCGCGGCATCGCGAATATCGCCCAAGCTTTGGAGGACGGGTTCTCGAGCGGCAATACACCGGGCAACGGACTGGGCGCGATCCGGCGATTAGCGACCGAGTTCGACATTTACTCCACGCAGCCTGGCGGAACGGTCGTCTTTGCCCGAATCGATCAAAGCAATCCCCGAGCGGCGGCAAACAGTTTTCAGTGGGGCGTCGTCAACCGGCCGGCGCCTTATGAGCAGCTCTGCGGCGATACGTGGCGGATTGCGGAACGCGGTGGCGAACTGGCACTGATGGTGGCCGATGGCCTGGGACATGGTCCGGCCGCGGCCGAAGCAGCCGACGTAGCCGCTGCGACATTTCAAGAGCATGGCTTTGCCTCGCTGGTCGAGCTTTTTGAGTTGGCGGACCGGAGGATGCGAAGAACGCGCGGTGCGGCAATGGCGGTTGCGCAAATCACTTCGCCCCCCAGAATGCTCAAATACGTTGGCGTAGGAAACATCGCGGGCAGTTTGCGATCACGGCAGTCGACGACTGGACGCGGGCTTGTCTCTCACAACGGAACCGTCGGCGCGGAAATGCGAAAGGTCCAGCAGTTCGATGTCGCCTGCCCCGAGGGAGCCGTGCTGATCATGCATTCCGATGGGTTGCAGAGCCGCTGGGCGATTGAAACGTATCCTGGGTTGATTCATCGTCACCCGGCTGTCATCGCCAGCGTCCTCTGGCGAGATTTCACGCGCGGCCGCGATGACGTGACGGTCTGCGTGGTTCGCTGTTCGCCTACGCCGGCCTAAGCATGTCATCTCAAACACATTCCAACGAGTTGCTGCTGCAACTGCAACACGAGAACGCTGCGCTGCGCCGTGAAGTGGAACAGCATTCCAATCAAGTGGAAACGCTGCGGGCGGAATTGGCGGAGACCAATCAGGGAGTGGTCGCGCTGTATGCGGAGCTAGACGATCAAGCCAATGCGCTGCGTGAGGCGACCGCACTTAAAAGTCGTTTCCTATCGTACATGAGCCACGAGTTTCGCACCCCGCTCAGCTCCATTCGCAGTATCGTCCGGATTTTACTGGATCGCATGGATGGGCCGCTGACCGACGAGCAGGAAAGGCAACTTCATTTCATCCAAAGCTCGTCGATCGAATTGAACGACATGGTCAATGACCTTTTAGATCTGGCGAAGATTGAAGCAGGCCGCATCAGCATCTCGCCCGAGTGGTTCGAGATGGTCGATCTGTTCACGGCGTTACGTGGGATATTTAAGCCACTGTTGGTGAACTCTGAAGTATCACTCGTGCTCGAAGAATCGGGCGACCTGCCGAAGCTTTATACCGACCACCAGAAACTTTCGCTGATTCTCCGCAACTACATATCCAATGCGTTGAAGTTCACTCAGCGCGGTGAAATCCGGGTGTCGGCAGATCGCATTGCTGAAGACCGAGTGACCTTCTCGGTTGCCGACACCGGTATCGGTATTGCCAAGGAGAACCAGGCTGCGATCTTTCAAGATTTCATTCAGGTTGATTCGCCGTTACATAAAAACTGGGTGGGCAGTGGACTCGGTCTGTCGCTCAGTAAGAAAACCGCTGAGCTGCTCGGCGGAAGCGTTGCGGTGGAAAGCGAGCCGGGCGTCGGATCCAAGTTTTCGGTAACGATACCTGTCCGTTTCTCGAAGCTCAGTGACGACTGAAGCGATGACGTAAGAAGTACTTTCAATGTCAGTTGATCAGGTACGTATTTTGGTTGTGGACGATAACGCAGCCACGCGGTATTCGACGGCGAGGGTGCTGCGCAGCGTCGGCTGGACGGTGCTGGAAGCAGCAACTGGCACCGAAGCCATTGAGAAGGTCAGGGATAACATCGCGCTGGTGATCCTCGACGTAAACTTGCCCGATGTCATGGGGTTTGAAGTTTGCCGCCGGATTCGTACCGTTGAGAAGCTCACTCGGCTGCCGGTGATCCATCTTTCCGCTACGTTCGTCAAGGATGTCGATAAAGTCCACGGGCTAGAAGCGGGAGCGGATGGGTACCTCGTCCATCCGGTGGAGCCGCCGGTCCTAATTGCCACTGTCCGCGCGTTCCTACGCGCCCGACAGGCGGAAGACGATCGTGATCAGTTGCTAGTGAGTGAGCAGGCGGCGCGAGAAGAAGCGGAACGAGCCAACCAGTTAAAGGACGAATTCCTAGCAACACTTTCGCATGAACTCCGCACACCGTTGCATGCGATCATCGGTTGGGCTCAGTTGCTAAAGATGGGTAGGCTTTCCCGAGAAGAACAGGCGGAAGGCATCGAGGCGATTGAGCGCAATGCTCATGCGCAATCGCAATTGATTTCCGATCTATTGGATGTGTCACGCATCACCTCGGGCAAATTGCGGTTGGACGTGCAACCGGTGGCGCTAGCCTTGGTCGTTGAAGCCGCGGTCGGTGCCATTTTGCCCACAGCGGCTGCGAAAGAGATTCGTGTGCTGAAGCAACTCGATCCGTCGGTGGGACTGGTCCAGGGCGATCCATCTCGGTTGCAACAAATCGTTTGGAATCTGGTCAACAACGCTGTTAAGTTCACTCCCGAGCGAGGTCAGATCCAGGTCATCCTACGGCGGAGCGGCGAGCAGGTTGAGATATCAGTTGCCGATACAGGTCGCGGTATCAATCCTGAATGGTTACCGCGGATCTTCGATCGCTTTCTTCAAGCCGATGGATCGACAACTCGTGAGCACGGTGGCTTAGGACTCGGACTGGCGATCGCCAAACAACTCGTCGAGCTCCACGGCGGAACGATCCGTGCCGAAAGCGAAGGGTACGGCAAAGGCGCGACGTTGATCGTCAATATTCCGCTTTCTTTACCGGATCAGCACTCCACCAAGCATCCTTTCAGCGATCATTCAGCGGTGACTGAGCGAAACTTGGATGATGCAGCTCCCCTGGATGCTGTCCGTATCCTGATCGTCGATGACAACGCGGATGCGCGGAAGATGCTCTCGCGGGTCTTCATCGGCTGCGGCGCGGTGACGAAGGAGGCCTCCAGTGTGGCCGAGGCACTGGCGTTGACCAGAAGCTTTCAGCCGCAAGTTCTGGTTAGCGATATCGGGATGCCCGGTGAGGATGGGATCGACCTGATTCGCAGACTCCGCACGGAATATAGTGAGTCTCAATTACCATCGATTGCGGTGACGGGATTCGCAGGTCCCGAAGATCGCCGCCGCGCCCTTCAGGCTGGTTACCAGGTGCATCTTTCCAAGCCGGTGGAACCGCGCGATCTGATCGCGGCGATAGAGACGCTCATCGGCCGCACCCGATAACGCGATCGTTTCTTAGAAACAGTCCGATAAGTCCCGTTGCGCCTGGAATGGTGCATGAGCACCACTTCCTATCCAAGCGACCTCTCGGACGCCCAGTAAGTCCTGGTAAAGCCGCTTTTGCCACCGGCCCCGCAAGGAGGCCGGCCTGGCAGGACTGAGACGCGTGATGTCGTTGACGCAGTCCTTGACGCTATCTGCCCCAGGGTGCATCGCCAGCACCCTCCCAGGCAGCAGAAAACAGTTGAGACAACGGTTCTACCATTCTTCGATCGCTGTTTATCTGCCGCGTTATTACCTCAGATCGAAGAATACTAAACCTAGCCGGGGCGCTGCCGCTGAGTTGCAACCGCCCTCGGGCTTCGTACGCGAAGCGGCCCCTGGCGGCTGAGGAACTAGGCGGCGCGGCGGATGGCTTTGGCGTAGTAGCGGCCGATTGCTTCGACGACCCGCTGCTGCTCGTCGAGCCGCAGTTCGGGGTAGATCGGCAGGTTCAGCACTTCGGCACAAGCCGCTTCGGTTTCGTACAGCCCGTCGCGGTTCATCGCCAGCGACTCAAAGCAGCTCTGACGGTGCATCGGAATCGGATAGTAGATCTCGGTTCCGATCCCTTGTTCGCTCAAGTAGGCCTTGAGCCCGTCGCGCCGCCCTTGGCCGACGCGGATGGTGTACTGGTTCCACACGTGGAAGGCGTTGGGATCGCAGACTGGTAAGACGATTTGATCATCACCGACCAAACCGGCATCGCTGAACATCTTACGATAACGAGCGGCATTTTGCTGACGCGCTTCGACCGCGGCTGGCAAGTGCTTCATCTTTACCCGCAGCACTGCGGCTTGGAACGTGTCCAGCCGGCTGTTGATGCCCACGACTTGGTGGTGGTACCGGGGACGCATCCCATGAGCGGCATACAGCCGCAAGCGATCGGCGAGGGCAGCGTTGCCGGTGGTCAACATGCCGCCGTCGCCCATGCCGCCGAGGTTCTTGGTCGGGTAGAAACTGAAACAACCGATGTTGCCCCAGCTCCCTGCGGGCCGGCTGTGATACGCGGCTCCGATCGCCTGCGCGGCGTCTTCGATCACGGCGATATCGCGGCCAGCGGCGATTTGGCAAATCCGGTCGATCTCGGCGCATTGGCCGAACAGGTGCACCGGAATGATCGCCTTGGTCCGTGGGGTGATCGCCGCCTCGATTTTTTCGGCGTCGATGTTGAACGTGTCGCGGCGGATGTCGACGAACACTGGCGTCGCTCCCAGCCGGGTGATGCAGCTCACCGAAGCAAAGAACGTGAAGCTCGGCACGATCACTTCGTCGCCCGGGCCGATGTTCAGCACCATCAGCGCCAGCAGCAGGGCGTCGCTGCCCGAGGCACAACCGATCGCATTTTCGACTTGGCTGTAGCCGGCAACTTCGCGTTCCAGCTCATCCACGTCGGGGCCGTGCAAAAACCGTCCGCTATCGATCACGCGGCCGATCGCTTCCAGAAATTCTTCACGGTGGGGGGCATTGCCGCGGCCGACATCCAAAAGCGATACCGCTGAAACAGGCTGAGACATATCCGGCCTTCCTTGGCTGGTAAAAATGGTTGAGCGAGCAGTCAGTGGGTCAGGTGTGTCCGGCCACTTCAAACCGGCGCATCATCCCTGCCGATTTACCGCCGCAAGTAGGCCGCCGTCAAGATCAGCCGGACAACGACGTTGTTCGGGGGCTACTCTCTCGCGAGTCCAAGTTGCTTTCGGATGACATGGCACAAGGTGTCAGCAATCTCTGGATGACGCGGCACTGGAGCCTGCCGCCCGTTGGCCGGGTTGCGGTAGACATCATGTCGATTACCGTGACGCACGAGTTCACAGCCGGCCTGCTCCAATTCACGGATGAACGCCTGCCGCTTCACACTTCTAGTTCCACCGGTTGTTGTTGGGCTGTCTTTGGGGCTGGGGAGCGTTCTTGGGTAACAATCAAGTCATAAGCATCCTGAATGTTTTCCTGAAGCTCCTCGAGCGTCTCCCCCTGGCTGAACACTCCAGGGACTTCCAACAGCCGACCGACGTAGAAATCGCCATCCTGCCAGAACTCGAGCGTGAATCGTCTCCTCATGGATGTTCCTTTGTCGTGATTGTCATTTAAGCCCCAGACTAACGTAACACATTCTCAGCTAATAACCTAGCGGCGACACATGCGTGCTGCCACAGCTTCCGCATCGACGCAACGGCTGCTAAGCACACCTGAGGGAGCCGCTTGTCACTCGCTTGCGCTTCGGGCTTGTATGGAGGGCTCATGTTCAGGCTAAGCACAGAACACAAGCTAAATTGAGGTTCGGCTTGCCACAAATCTAATCCTCCTGCTGAGCGATATCACTGACGACAAATTACTTGTGCCCGGCCACTTAAAACCGTAGCGACAACCGCGTCCGAGACGCACCTGTTTGCCTCTTTCGGGGAGGCCCGTTATCGTAAATGCTTGTGCTGCGGGTCAGTCGTGCTCGGTGGGCAGGGGCGCGATGCAGGCGAAGTGATCGTCTGGCGGGACGGACCGACCATTACGTTTCGCGCTGAATTGCTGGAGGTTCTGCGGCGACTCGCGCCACAGGGGCTGCCGCCGCTAGGAGCTGTGCTGCTGTTGTTGGCTGCAACCCGCGACAGTTGGGAGCTGGTCTCGGCGGAGCGATCGCTGTTACCTCCGCTGCCGTCAACCAAGGAACGCGAACTGACCCGGGACGTGCTGCTGGGATTAGAACTGGTGAGCCGGTTGGAGCCTGAGCTGCGCGCGTCGGTAGAAGCTCGAGCGGCGATTGCTGAAATGGTATTTGAGGATTCCCGCCGGCAGCTATCGCCGCAGCATTCACTCAACGTGATTGGACTGTTGGAAGGCGGGATCACCGAGGTGTTGCTTGAACCTTATACCTTTACCACACGCGTCGCGGACGATGACGCGACTCCGGTAACGCATGATTTTTCGACACGCGAGCGTGCTAACGAATTGCGAGCGCTGCGCCGCGGGCTTGGCGGTATCGATCCTGTAGCATTGAAACTGCGGATGTCGACCGGGTTGGACGCATTGCCTGCCGCAGCACCGCTGGAATTGCCCGTGGCGGACCAGGTCCGCGCGCCGCTCAAGGCGCTCGATCAGGACCAGGAGTTCCGTGGTCTGGCGCGGCTTGCTCGGGATTTGACCGCGGCAGTGACATTGCCGCGCGCGATCTCCGATACGGAAGAAATGCCGCTCGGCGGAGTGTCGGATATTACCAACCGCGGACCGCTGGACCGGTTGTTGCTGAGCGAACTGGCGCACGACGACCTGGTGTTGGCGGTGCGGGTCGCCGTCAATGAAGCGATGTATCTCCGCCGCGAAACACCGCCCCACGCGCCGGTGCCCGGCCGCGCGGTGCTGCTGGACGTCGGCATTCGCTCTTGGGGCGTTCCGCGTGTCTTCGCCACTTCGGTCGCGCTGGCGCTGGCTGCGACGAGCGACCGCCGTGCCCCCTGTGTCGTGTATCGCGCACGAGGTTTCGCCGCCGAACCCGTCGATCTGTCACGGCGCGAAGGTTTGGTTCAGCATCTGGCGGCACTCGAACCAGACCTGCATCCGGGCGCAGCGCTGAAAACCTTCGATCATGCTTCCACCGGGGCACCGATCCTATTGCAGTATTCTCGCGGCCTACAACCGAGTTTGTTGGTGCATGTGCTCGGCAGCGATCCGATCGTCCCGCGGCAACTCTTTGCCGGCGCGTCTGCAAGCATTTCACAAGGATGCTGGGCAGGCGGTATCCATGGCCTTTCAGCGCAGGTCATCGCCGCGGCCTGCGGGCCAGCAGGCATTACTTGGGTGATCGAAGAACGCGACCAGCAATTCATCCTCATCGCGTTGCAGCCCACCGGCGAATTGCTGTCGTCGCATCTGCTACCACTTCAGGGCAACTCAGGAAGGGTTCCAAAGTTGGCCATTCATGACGGCTGCGTCTGGATTGCGGCGGGCGATTGTGTATACGCGTTTCGTAATCAAGAACTGCAACTCATGCTGGAACTAGCGCAACCGATCGAGTCGATCGTGACACCGCTACCGCACACGCGCAACCGTCTCGCCGTGACCTTCGCCACCGGAGGCCTGCTCATTTGGCCTGATTTCGATGACAACGCGACCACTCCCTTTGCTACCGAGATGGATGCGCCGCTGCTCGCGTTCAACCAAACTTCCATGATCGCGGTGAATGAAACTTTTTGTGAGGTTTACCACACGCGAGCAGGTTGTGTCGACCTTAAAGCATGCCTGATATCACCTCGTCCCCGTCCCGTCGCGGTCCTGCCAGCAACGTCCGCCAACCAATTCATGGTGCTAACGGAAGACGGTATGCTAAGTGTTTACGGTGTGAGCTGAGCTACGGCGTCGGCTTGTTGACCTGCCGCGGGGACATTCAAATTTGCGGCTCCTGGTGCGCCCCAAGCCATGGTCTCAACAGCCCAGGCGCTCCATAAGAATCCGGTAAACCCGATGGCCAGGAGCGAAGCATGCGAGTAAGCCGCTGTCCAACGACTGGTTCGGCGCGAAAGGCGACAAATCATATAGATGTGTAGTCCAATCGCGAGCAGTACGAGCGGAGTGTACGTAGCGACATAGGCAGAAGCAGTTGAAATGGCTTCGAACCTCGGTGTAGGTTTAGCTCCCACGAGGTTGAAGAAATCTTGGAATGCCCAATTCATCTGGACGACTACCAGGTAAAGCATCCCAATAGCAATGAGATGAACAACTGCTAGCAAGATCGTGCTCATCCAGCTTCCCGCCGGATCGGCTTTAACGTGAGAGGTGTCGTTCATTTCGCAAGATCCACGTGATGCAGGAAGTTTGTGCCCCATCCGAAGCAGAGGCTGCTGTGCCTCTAATCTCCCATGGTGACGAAATCAGCGTACTCGTTGAACTTCACAAACCAGCCAAGTTTTTCCGCAGCCTGAACCTGCTCGGGGGTCACATCTTCCCTCAACGCCGGCGCCGGCTCGCCATCTTCGACGGGAAAGTATTTGTCACGCACATCCTTGTTGGCAAAGACGACCAGCAGCATGTATTTTCCCTTCGCTGCACCACGGTCCGCTTTGACGATCCGCGGGTGAACGCCATGGGCTGGCTTGGCAAAGACTCTTGCAAATTCATTCTTTACAAAAGTCTCGAACTGCTCTGCCTCGACACCTTCCCGCAGCTCAAGCATCCGTACGGAATACACCGGTAACCCGTCTGTGCTTTGAGTCGCTGCGTCTGTCGTTGGACTGGTTTGCGCATGCACCGTGGTGGTCAAACCGAAGGCAGCGACTGCCAAGGCGAGTAGGAACCGCGTCATTGGAGTTCTCGACTAGCGGAAGTTGTGTAGCCAGTTAGATGGCCAACTGGTGCGCCGATAACGATCAGTGAGAAAAGTTGGCTGTTGCTTCCCGGCCGCTCCTATTGAGTCCTTGCCAGGCCAGCTTGCCCCGCTGCTACTCTACCACCCAGCCGGCTGAGACGAAACACCTGCCCGAGGAAATGGCTGCGTGTGGAGCAAGGCGGCTAAGGTGGCCAGGGTGGTCGATCGCTCCGCGATCGAACTGCGCCAGGAAAGATGCAGCGCTGCACGCCAGTGTGTTGGCGCTAAACGCTGCTCGTCTTGCGACAAGACTCCGACCGGCGGAGCGGTCGGCGACAAAAGGTGGTCGATCGCTCCGCGATCGAACTGCGTCAGGAAAGATGCAGCGCTGCACGCCTGTGTGTTGGCGCTAAAGGCTGCTCGTCTTGCGACAAGACTCCGACCGGCGGAGCGGTCGGCGACAAAGGTGGTCGATCGCTCCGCGATCGAACTGCGTCAGGAAAGATGCAGCGCTGCACGCCTGTGTGTTGGCGCTAAACGCTGCTCGCCCTGCGCCAAGACTCCGACCGGCGGAGCGGTCGGCGACAAAAGGTGGTCGATCGCTCCGCGATCGAACTGCGCCAGGAAAGATGCAGCGCTGCACGCCTGTGTGTTGGCGCTAAACGCTGCTCGCCCTGCGACAAGACTCCGACCGGCGGAGCGGTCGGCGACAAAAGGTGGTCAATCGCTCCGCGATCGAACTGCGCCAGGAAAGATGCAGCGCTGCACGCCTGTGCGTTGGCGCTAAACGCTGCTCGCCCTGCGACAAGACTCCGACAGGGAGATCAGCGGTGCTGCGATCTTCGCTTACCATAGCGCCGTGTGGAGAGGCCTTCGCGGTTATCATAGCGAATCAGCAGCGCCCCCGGCGCACCGCACTGCCGCATGATGCTGCCGAACAATTGATGTTCGTCCGGCCAAGGATAAGCATAGACGAGTTCAAAGTCCGACAGCTCGCGATCGAGTTCATCATAGGCAGCATAGCCGCTGGCATCGGTACGGTAGAATTCGTCGCCGCCCGATAGATCGGATTCAAACGCTTCGGGGACGAATGAACCGCAGGCAAACTGAGGATCAGCGTGATATTTGGCGGCCAGTTCATCAGCTAGGTCCACGAGTTCCGGTTGGATCTCGATCCCGCAAGCATCAAATCCCAAACGTGCGGCCATGATGGTCACCACGCCCAGGCCCGAGCCCCATTCTAAGAATGTGGTTGCTCGGCCCCGGTAGGAGCGGAGCAAGTCAAAGGCGGCCCGGAAGTCCGAGCCGACATAACCTTCGAACGAAGCCGCGTGTTGGTGCTGTTCCCATAACTCCTCGGCTTCGTTCCATAGCGACTCCATTTCTTCGAGCAACTCCTCATCTCCGTCCATGATTCTCCTAATACAGGCCTGCTCAAGTCTTATAGTTAAATCAGCCGCTTGGCGTACACAAGCGGTTCGTGAGAACCGGACGCTAACGCGTGCCGGCTGATTGAATTTTGCGGAAGTTCACACCCTGCTCCGATTCGTTATCGCTGGTGATAAGCAATCAAGCGATCAACTGTTGTGCAGCGATTCTTCTTGTTCCTCGGTATCAGCTTCGGCAGCGGCTTCCTCGCCAGCGTTTTCATCCAACGGCGCAGCATACCCGCCGCTGGCCAACACCTTCTGCTTGATCTCCTCGGCGACATCGGGGTTTTCGATCAAGAAGTTACGAGCCTTTTCCTTGCCCTGCCCCAGGTAGACTTCGCCGTACTTGAACCACGCGCCGCTGCGGGTGATCGCCTTGTGGAGTGTCCCCAAGTCGAGCAAGTCGCCTTCGTAGCTGATCCCATCGGCGTGCATCATGTCGAACTCGGCGACGCGGAACGGCGGTGCAACCTTGTTCTTAACGATCTTTGCCTTGACCCGCTGACCGACTTGTTCTTCGCCATCCTTGATCGCACCGATCCGGCGAACGTCGACGCGGCACGAGCAGTAGAACTTCAGCGCCCGGCCGCCGGGAGTCGTTTCGGGGCTGCCGAACATCACGCCGATCTTTTCACGGATCTGGTTGATGAAGATTACCACGCACTTGCTCTTGGCGATCGCACCGGTCAGTTTCCGCAACGACTGGCTCATCAAACGGGCCTGCAGGCCGACGTGGCTGTCGCCGATCTCGCCCTCGAGTTCCGCCTTGGGAACCAAAGCCGCGACCGAGTCGACGACGATCACATCCACCGCGTTGCTCTTGATCAGCATCTCGCAGATCTGCATCGCTTCTTCACCGCTGCTGGGCTGGCTGACCAGCAACGTGTCGAGTTCCACGCCGAGCTTCTTCGCCCAGCCCGGATCGAAGGCATGTTCAGCGTCGATGATCGCGGCAATGCCGTTCGCTTTTTGAGCTTCCGCACAAACGTGCAGCGCCAGCGTCGTCTTACCGCTGGACTCGGGGCCGAAGATCTCGATCACCCGTCCGCGCGGCAAACCGTAACCGCCCAACGCCATATCCAGGCTCAAACTGCCGGTCGAGACACCTTCGATCGTCAGATGGTGCGAGGCCCCGAGCGGCATGATCGCGCCTTCGCCGAACGTCTTTTCAATCTGCTGCAGGGTGGTCTTCAAACCCGGCTCGAGTTCGAGTATCGACTTCATTCCCGGGTCGAGCCGAACGCCCTTGGATGCCGCTTCAGTCGCAATTGTTTTCTTCTTGGCCATATTCTTGGTCTCTGTGGCTGTGATAAGGGGACGTTCGGTGGCGAGACGTTACCTGGACGTGTTCATCGTATGACTTGCCGCACCGGGCAACAATCAACAACGCGTTGATTTCCTGCGGTTTCGCTCGCCGAACGTGTACCCGAGTTAAGCGTGTACATCAGTAGTATCTGCAACCCCCATGACACCTCTGGTCAGCCAGGGAAAAGTTTTTTAAGGAGTGTCGCCGACCGCCCAGTGTCGCCGACCGCTCCGCCGGTCGGAGTCTGCTCGGTCGCAGCTTGCTCGGAAGAACGACCGGCGGAGCGGTCGTCCACCTTCGTCACCGGTCGTGCTTCCGGCAGAGGAACTCCGACCGACGGAGCGGTCGGCGACCTCGGCGATCTTCCGCACCAGCAGGCACTCAACCGCTTGCCGCTGATCCTCGCAACACTCACTGATCGGCAAACCGCTGCGGATTCGCTACGCTACCGCTGGCGCGTCGCTGGCAGCCGCGCCGTGTCCATCGACCACCTCACCGTCATACCGTGCAAGCCACCGCGAGCAATTCAAGATGACTGATTCACCAGCTCTGCCCCCAGCCGGCCGGGTGTCCAAACATTTCATCGAACAGGCGATCGATGCCGATCTGGCGGCAGGACGGTTCGCCGCCGTGGCAACGCGGTTCCCTCCGGAGCCCAACGGTTACCTGCACATCGGCCACGCCAAGAGCATCTGCTTGAACTTCGGGCTGGCGCAAAAGTACGGCGGGACGTGCAACCTGCGGTTTGACGACACCAACCCTTCCAAGGAAGAGACGGAGTACGTCGAGTCGATCATGGAAGACGTCCACTGGCTCGGCTTCCAGTGGGACAACCTGCACTACGCCAGCGACTACTTTGAGCAGCTCTATCAGTGGGCCGAGCAACTGGTCCGCGACGGCAAGGCTTACGTTTGCGATCTGACCCCCGAGCAGACGCGCGAGTACCGCGGCACCTTGACGGAGCCCGGTCGCAACAGCCCGTTTCGCGATCGCTCGGAGCAGGAAAACCTCGACCTGCTGGCGGCGATGCGGGCCGGCGAGTTCCCCGATGGTTCGCGGACCTTGCGCGCCAAGATCGACATGGCGTCGCCCAACCTGAACCTCCGCGACCCGGTGATGTACCGCATCCTCCGCGCCCATCACCACCGCACCGGCGACCAGTGGTGCATCTACCCGATGTACGACTGGGCCCATGGCCAAAGCGATTCGCTGGAGAAGATCACGTTTTCGATCTGCACGCTGGAGTTCGAGAACCACCGGCCGCTGTACGACTGGTTCTGTGAAAACCTGGGAATCCATCATCCGCGGCAGATCGAGTTTGCGCGGTTGAACATCACGTACATGGTGATGAGCAAACGCAAGCTGCTGCAGTTGGTCAAGGAAAAACACGTCGCCGGTTGGGATGACCCACGGATGCCGACGATCAGCGGGCTGCGCCGCCGCGGCTACACGCCCGAGTCGATCCGCGCGTTTTGCGCCGATGTCGGGGTGGCGAAGTTCAACAGTACGATCGATATCGTGCGGCTGGAAAACGCCGTCCGCGATCACCTCAACAAGGTCGCGCCGCGGCGGATGGCGGTGCTCGATCCGCTCAAGCTGACGATCACCAACTGGCCCAAAGACGCCGAGGGCAACGATGTGGTGGAACTGACGCAGGCGGTCAACAACCCCGAAGATGAATCGGCGGGCACTCGCGATGTTCCGTTCAGCGGCACGCTGCTGATCGAGCGCGAAGACTTCCGCGAACAGGCCCCGAGCAAGTTCTTCCGGCTCAAGAAAGGCGGCTCCGTGCGCTTGCGCGCCGGCTACATCGTCGATTGCCACGACGTGGTTAAAGACGCGGAGGGCAACGTGGTGGAGGTTCTCTGCACCTATGATCCGGAAAGCCGCAGCGGCGCCGATTCCTCCGGCCGCAAGGTCAAAGGGACGATTCACTGGGTCAGCGCCGCACATGCGGTCAGCGTCGAAGTCCGCAACTACCAGCGGCTGTTCACGGTGGAAAATCCCGACGCCCCGGAGCCAGGAAGAACATTCCTCGATCTGATCAACCCGGAATCGGTGCAGGTGGCGACGGCGCTGGTCGAACCCGCACTGGCCACCGCCGCCCCCGGCGAGCGGTTCCAGTTCGAGCGGCTGGGGTATTACTGTGTTGATCCCGACAGCACCGCTGAGCGGTTGGTGTTCAACCGCGTTGTCCCCTTGCGCGACACCTGGGGCAAGATCGAAGCGAAGGAAAGCTGAACCCGCAGCACTGAGAAATCGGCTCGCTGCTGCGGCGGCTCTGCGCGGCCTGCAGATCGCGCGGAGCCTACTGCAGGTCCCGCAGGTGCCAGGCCGCCGACGCTGCGATCAGCACTGCGGCCACACCCGCCGCGATCATGGCCCTTAGCCCGGTGCCGCGAGGGGAGATCAGCCGATCGACGCTCGAAACCACCGGGGCCACCAGCAACAGCCCCAGATAGCTCCACCAAGGATGGTCTTCATAGCTGTAGAACCGTCCGGCTGCCATCAGCACGGTAAAGAACGCTGCGGCGGGATAAGCGATCCCGATCCCGCCAGGCAACCGGCCGACGAGCGCAAAGGCGACACAAACCAGCGTCGCGGCAATCGCGGCGATCGTCCACTGCACGAGCGCACCATAAGTCGTCGCGGCCACGAGCATCGGACCGGCGAGCGTCGCCAGCACCACCAGAGGAAACCACCGCTCGCTCCGTCGCCTGGCCAATCGGTCGAGCGACCAAAATGCGAGCAGGCAGGCGCTGCCCAGCAGCAGTCCCCAGCCAGCGTGCAGTGGAAAGGTGTCTTCCCAGCCGTCGCCGGTCGGGAGGCTGCCAGCCGCCGTGCCCATCGCCAGCACACCGGCGGCGACCCACCGCGCGGTTGAGCCCGCAAAGGGGGCCCAGGCTGTGGTGCTCAGTGTCGCCGCCGCAATCAACAACCACCAATACCCGCGCTGCCAGAAGTCCTCGGGCCACCAGTGCGATGATTCATCTCCGGCCAGTTGCCGCTGGCCGATGAGCGCGGCCGCGACCGCCACCGCCCAGCCCAGTCCCAAAATCGCCGGGGCCAAACGCCCGCGGCGACTTGGTTCGCCGGTCGGAACCGACCCGGCCGATTCCGACGGCAACGGTTCCGCTGCGTGCGATTCCGCTCCGCCGCCTCTGCCGCCCAGCCAATAGCTCAGCCAGCAAGCACCCGCTGCGATCGCGGCCGGCAACGCACCGCTGACCAACCAGGCGGAGATGTCCATGGCTCAGTCCCCTGACAATCCGCAAGCGAAACTAGCGAACGAACACGAGCGTGGCTTTGACTTCGACATCGTTTTCGATGTTGCCGACGCCGTAGTTCATGCCCCACTTGGTGCGGTCGAGCTTGAAGGTGGCGTTGATCTGCACCTGCTCGTCCGTGACATCGACCTTGGCCGGAATCGTCACCGGCACGGTCTTGCCGAGCATCGTCAAATCGCCGCTGATCGTCGCGGTTTCTTCCCCGGCCGCCGTCTCTTCACCGCTGGTGCTGATCTTGGTGGCGGTGAAGGTGATCTTGGGATGCTTGCGAACGTCGAAGAAGTCGGGGTTCTTCAAGTGGTTGGTCAGTTTGTCGTTGTCCGACCAAATGCTCGGCGTGTCGATCATGATCTCGAGCTTTCCCGCGGCGGGCTGTTCAAAATCAGCGATCGCCTTAGCTTTAAAGCTCTTGAAGCCACCGACATGTTTGCCGTCGGTCTTCTTGCCGACGAACTCGATCTTTGATTTATCGGCATCCAGCGCCAACGTCTCAGCCGCCCGTACCTGGCAAGCACCCACCGCCATCGCCATCGCTAACGCAAAACGAATCATCATCTTTCAATTTCCCACGCAAGAAAGGATCAACCCAAACCAACGCCAGCGATTCTACCAAAACCCGCAACCCGCCGCCTGCAACCTGCTTTCCCCCGTCCCCCGTCCCCCGTCCTCCTGCCGCCTGCAACCCGCAACCCCTTACACCAACTCAATCACCAGCCCGTCATACGCCGGCTCAATCCCCGGCGGCAGCGACCGCAGCGTCTCGTGGTAGTCGATGTCGTGTGACATGTGCGTCAAAAACGTTCGTCGCGGCTGAAGCTGGCGGGCGATGGCGACGGCTTGGCCGACCGAGAAATGGGTCGTGTGTTCGGTGTACCGCAGCGCATCGATCACCAACGTGTCGAGTCCGCGGAGTTTTTCGAGGCTTTCGGGTGGGATGCCGTTGGTGTCGGTGCAGTAGGCGACGTTGCCGATGCGGAACCCGAGGACATTGCAGTTCGGTCCATGCCGCATCGGGATCGGGATGACCGGCGTGCCGAGTGCGGCAAACGGCTGCTGGCCGATCGTCTCGAAGGTCAGTTTGGGCCGCGAACCGCTGTGCGTTTCCGGTGCCTCGCTAAAGGCGTAATCGAACGAGTGCCGAATCCGCCGCTCCACCCGCGGTTCGCAGTACAGCGGTACCGGGCCGCCGATGTAGAACGGGAACAGCCGCAGGTCGTCGAGGCCAAAAATGTGGTCGGCGTGTTCGTGCGTGAACAGCACCGAGTGCACGACACCGATGCGTTCGCGCAGCAACTGCGTCCGCAGATCCGGCGGGGTGTCGATCAGCAGATTGCCGCCGGGCAGCCCGAGGATCGCCGCGCAGCGCGTCCGCTTGTTACGCACTTCGTCGCTCTGACAGACTTCGCAGCCACACCCGATCGCCGGCACCCCGACGCTGGTACCGGTGCCCAGCAGAATCATGCGGCCGGAAATATCGGTAGAAACGATTCGTGGAGGCACGCGGTCGATCGCCCGTAAGAGTCAGCAAGCCCAGATAACGAGCCCGCCAAGATACTTCGCCCACCCCGCCCTTGAGAATCCGGCCTCCCAGTTCCACCACCACTCCAATCACCATTCCCTTCTCTCGCCCCTCCCCTCTCTCTTCTCTCCTGTTCTTCTTTCCCGCCACCCGCCACTCGCCACCCGCCACCTGCCACCTGCCACCGTCCACCTTTTTCCCACAACCTGCCTTCCATCGCCTCAGGCGGCCTTGCAAGCGATCGCCGATGCGATAAACTTCCGGCACACAGCTCACGAGCACCCCTAGCTCAATTGGATAGAGCATCGGTCTACGGAACCGAAGGTTACTGGTTCGAATCCAGTGGGGTGTATTCTTTCTAGCTCGTGACAGGCTCCGTCATGAGCTGCCAAACCCTGACTGCTTAAGGGTTTATGGCTTGCCCGTTGCGCAATCTGACCGATTGCCATTCTGGCGTTCTCTGCCTCAAGCTGTCCACCATTGTCATCTTCAGCCACCGATGTGCTGCTGTGGCGCTGCTGAGATCCGTCGCCATGGTCGGTCACCGGCGGCTCAGTTGGCTTGATGACCGCGGCCTTGGTGGCCGTCGTGGACGCCCGAAAACTCGGGAGCTTCGCAACCGCGTCCACCTTTTCATCTAGGTCGGTGTGCGTGTAGATGTTCATCGTCAATCGAATGTCGCTGTGGCGAGCCAGCGCCTGAGCAACCTTCGGCGAGACATTCGCTCTCGACAGATTCGTGATGAACAGGTGGCGGTTAGCGTGAAAATCCGCAAACAAGCCAGCGGCATTTTCGTACGTCAGGTAGTCGCTTGCTTCCCGCCGCTCACGCTCCTCGGCGTCACTCGGATCAACCTCCGCGATCCAGGCGGCCCGGGCGCTGAGCAAATCCGTCTTCATCATCTCGGACGTCTTCCGATCCGTACCACAGGTCTTCTTGGATAACGGAAAAAGCAGTGTCTCGTGTTTCGGCACTCGCACTTTCAGCCATTCGCGAATCTTGTCTACGACTTCGGTGGGAAGCACCTGAACGTCCTTCTTGCGACGCTTGCTGTACGCTGCATCCACGGTAATCCGCGGGGGAACGGCGTCAAACTCGAAAGAGGCCAAGGTCAAGCTTGAAATTTCCCCACGTCGATAGCCCGTCGACGCAGCGATGATGTAGATGATCGCCCGGTCGATCCCGTCGATCGTTTCAACGGTTTTGCCGCTCTCTGCGGCAACAATCAGCCGCTGGAACTCATCGACCGAAATCGCACGGCGGCCATGGCGCCGGTCGGTGTCAACGTTCAGCTTCGGAATTTCGGCGATCGGGTTGGCCTTGATCAACGAACGCTTGCACAGCCAGCGACAGAACTGGTGCATTGCTTGGCGGTAGTGGTTACTCGTCTGCTTGGCGAGTCCATTCCTTCGCCTCTCTGCCAAATAGTCTTCAACAGCCTGGCTGGCGATGTCAGTTACGTTCGCGAAGCCACATGCTTCAATTGTCTTTTCCAGCCTTGGCTTCAGGTTTTCAAGTTGTTTCTCCGAAACATCTCGCTGCCGAAGATGCTTGAGGTACGACTCCAGTTGGGGCAAGGTTGCAAGCTGGCTCCGATCAGGCATCGCATCACGAATCCCGTTACGCACCATCTTCGCTTCTTCTTCAAGCTTCAAAGCGAGTTTTTCAGTAGCAGCCTTGTCCGTAAACCCCTTCCGTTGGCGTCGTTTCCCAGTTTCATCGACAAAGCTGAAATACCACGTCGCTCGGCGATTGCCTTTGTCTGCCGTTTTCCGATACACGCTCGCCATCGATGCTGCTTTCTGAGAGAAGTTGGCATTGTTCAACGCAACTATTTCGGTGCGACCGGACGAGGGCAACCTCTGCTGATCCATTGTCGGATCTCAGAAAGACGCCATCGGACGCTTCCCCCAAGCACGACTGGTGGGGGCAACTCGCCGGTGCTCTTAAGCCGGTAGAGGGTTCGTTCCGATACGGCCAGCACTTTCGCGAGCTCGCGGGCATTAACAAGCTCGATCGCCGGTGGTTCTGGGGAGAAAGATTTGGAACTTGCAACTGTACGTGCGTGGGCGCTGCTCATTGTGCTTCCTTATCGTTGTCTTCTTTGCTGTGGAAGTAGATCCATTCATGCGCCAGTTCGACAACCTTGCAAACCAGCGGCAGATCGTCGCGTCCGTATCGAGTCGACTCCTGCCAAATATCCCCGTTCTTGAACAGGCGAGTAATGGTTACGGCATGACGAACCCCTGCGTTAGTGCTGTTCTTCCAGACGGACGCCTTTACGAACCCCATACGGATGGTGTGAACTGGTGGGCGACTCATGATTGAACTTTCAAAACTTGGATCGTGCTCGCGGGATTTGTTACATGAAACGAGTCGGAAAACGAGGGGCCGACAACACGCGATGTGCGTTCGTTGTCGGCCCCCCAAAAAACCTTTGCTTGCGCATCGGGCGAAACTCATGGTAGTCTTCACCAGTATCACTCGATCGGTCACCCGTTCGTTGCGATTCAGCGGTAAAGTTTTACCGAGGGAGTTTCTAAAAACCGACATGGATTCGATTTGCTCTTGATCCACGTCAGACCTTCTCTGAAACCTCAAAAAAACGGCTGCTGCCAGCAGCTTGATCATCTTATGGCAGCAACACTGTGGTGTAGGCACTGTCTGGCTCTGTGATGACCCAGAAGCGAATTTGATCTCGATCGTCGTAGGCCGACAAAAGTCGACTGCCCACGCTCAATGCAAAATCGTTCGCTTCACGCTCTGTCTCGCTGACCAAACCCCAGTCGCCATTGCGATGCCGTTGCAGGGCAATGCAAATATCGATTGGATTCAGCTTCAACGAAGCTGTGGGTCTGACAAAGACCGGACCAGTCTCCACAACCTCCGAAGGTTCAAATGTGTTTATCATTTGGACCTCCCTCTTTTTCGACCAGTGTTTGAAATCTTGGCCGACGATCCTTCGTTCATGGCATGCGCCCCAGCATAAGCACTCTCTCGGTTTTCGATTTCATTTCGATCTCGAACCCATGACTGAGCTTGCCGAAGCGACTCCATGAGATTAGGCAAATCGGCGTAATCGTACGAATTGATATCACGCCAATCCCCGTCCTTGTTTTTATAAGACCGACTAGCCACTACGTTGTATCGTGGTGCCCCCGATTCCCGAGGATTCAACCAGATGGTCGAACGTATGGTGCCGATCCGGATTTCATTTACCGGTCTGTTCTCTTCTCTTGCTTTCATTGCTCTCCTTGTTTCCATGTTGTCATTCGGCCAGCACCGGACTCATTTCCGCTGCTTCCGATCCGAACTAGAAAACCATTTTCAACCTTGTTTAACCGTGCGGCTTAAGCGGCTGTTCTTATCGAACAGCTTTCAGTCCGAACGTCGGTGCCAACGCCGTCGTTGATCCCGACCTTCGCTCTGGTGTTTTGCTTCTCGTCGCGACTCCTTTGAATTCCATTCAAACATGACGATGACTCGACACGGGTTGATAAATGGCTGACCATCGCTCGTTGTTTATTTCAGCTCTTGAGCAGAGAGCGATTGGGATTGCAGAAGGGGTTGCTTCTACAAAAAAATATCGTTGGCTAAACTGCCCTCTCTTTCGTCGTAATCAACGCGACCAATTCCGGCATCACCACCACCGTGACGGGTGCGTTTCGAACATCGAACGACTTGAACATCGACATGACCGCCTCCACTCGAGACTGCCGTGCAGTGATCCAGAACCATCCAAAATTTGCCTGTTTAAGTTTGCTTCTGACGGTGTCGAGGGCGACCACACGAAGCACATCATCACGGAGTGACTTCGCTGATCGTTTCGGCACGCCTGCCATGTGTCCATCGACTCGGAGAAAACCAAGCCAGTCAGTCATGCCTTGACGTCGAAAGAACCCTTGAGGTAAACCGCCCGCACCATGGCCGATCACAGTAGCGGCATCTTCTTTGGAGATACGCACTGCGTCGGGGTAATGCTGAGTAAAAAACAGTAAGCGTGCGAACGCTCGCAACTTACCATCGCCTTCGAGGGACTTTGCCCGGGTGGGTGGGAGCCCCAACGTCGATGCCGCAGACTTTGAAAACATGAAGTACGTTGTTCCGACGCAGAGCGGCCTTGCAACGACAAGCTTGCGTCGCGTCAACGTCCACATCGCATTGGACAAATCGTTGCTGCTATAGGTCTTGTTCCTTTCCCATGTCGCCTTCGTGATGATGCCATGGGTTGCAATTAGTAACAGGAGTACCCGCTCCGGATCCGTGTGAATGTCAAGTTTCTGAATGCGTGATTCGTCCACGACAGTTCGCACCCCCACACAGGCGGGGCCGGCGGCCGGTGACAGCTCAGGCTTCATAGCGTTACCTCGGTGGTCGGTAGGAACATTTCATCCATTGCCTTCTGATCCTGATTGCTGGTTGAGCCTTCTACTTTACGATTTGGTTTTTGCCGAGTTTTTGCTTGCTTCTTCACAATCGGCGTCGGTGGCACCGGCAGCTCATTCACTTCTGTCAGTCCGGGCAAGTCCGTGGGCCATTGGAACTTACAGCGATCTTCGTACTCATCTTCGCTGATGTGAAAGGAGTTGCGAACGACGAAGGGCACACCCCGATACTGCGCGAACCCACCACGTTCGCCTCTAATTTGAGTGACGCTTAATGAGGGGTCGTTGGATACTTGGTGCAGATCGGCCACCGTGATCCGGGGTTCATCGCGAAGTGTACGAGAGATGGAGCTTCCGTTGGTTGATTCCGTGGTGGTTTCGAGAAACTCTTTACGAGTACCAAATAGTTTTGCCAAGTGCTCGATATCATCCGTTGTGGTCACGGACAGCCATTGCCGAATTGCGCAGTTGCCCTCGATCGAACTAAGCAGCACTGGACCAGCGTTCCGCAGGTCACCTAAGCTTTGATTCGCAATCACCATCCCAATATCGCGCCCACGGGCTTGCTGGAAGACAATACCCAGGTTGTCCGATATCATCCGTTGAAACTCGTCAATGACAACCTGAACCTTGATCGTCCGCGGAGCGGCGTTAGCAGCAACCAACAGATATTTGACAACCAATCGACCAATAGTTTGGGCGACAAACGGCGAGGTCACCGACGGCAGATGAAAGTAGTAGATAGCAGGAGACTGAAAGGCTGCCGCCAGATCGATTTGATTATCAATCGCCTCTTGCATATGCGGAGTCGCGTGGGTGACGTTGAGAACGCTACAGCCAGCCAGTGATAGAACGGTCTCGGCCACTTGGATATAGTCGTTGCGATGCTGGGATCCGACGTACGATGTCCAATCCTCTGCCTGCGTCATCATCGCGGAGTACAGCTCGTGAAACGATTGGATACCTGGATTTGCGGTCAGGCATTCACGCACCGTCGCCGAGTTCTTTGCGGAGAAGTGCCCCTGTCCGTACTCCACCCCGTAAAACAACCCTAGCGGCTCGGTAATCAGCGAAACCCGGTCGGCGAAGCCCATGCTGTTCAATCCACCGGTCAAAAACGGATTGAATATATGCGAAGGCTTTCCTCGTTCGAGCGTGAAGACACGGACAGGGATATCCTTTTTCGTGCGGCGTTTGAGTTCCTCTTTCGCCGAGATGCACGCAGCAAGGTTCTCAAGCTTGTCGGCCTTTAAGTCAATGAATATCAGGCTCGTATCACCGAATCCAATCGTCTGTTCGATCAAGGGGGCAAGTCTCATCGACGACTTACCAGCTCCCGAGTTTCCGAGAATGTGAGCGTGCTGGAGGAATAGGTCACGGTTGATGATGATGGGCGAGCCGTCCGCAGCAACACGTCCCCAAAAGTAGGATAATGTATTAGACATTTATGTTTTCCTTAGATCGCATCTTCGAGACAACAACATCGAACGGTGTTCGGTCTACATCAAAATGGATCGGTCGCGCTGACAGCGATGCACCCAGCATCAAGGCCGTGAGTCCAACCAGCACGCCATACATCGCCATCAGTGCAGATTCCGCCGTGAATTTCGCGTCACCTTGATCCGCAACAGGAATAAGTGCTGACCCCACGATTACGAGGACCAATGGGAGCAAACGGAGAAACGACTGCGGAGCTGAACTTCGGATTAGGCCGGGCGCGAGTGAGCTCGACACGGGGTATCCGAAATAATGCTTGATCGTGAGGCACAGGGATGTACCGGGATACTTGGCGATTTCCGCCACCAGGTTGAACGCAATGAGCATGCCTATACCTGCGGCGATAGGGACGAACACGAGTCGCATTGATGTCCACAGAGCTAAGCACTGTGCGATCCCCATCACCACGGCGAAGAACTGCAAAACGTCTGAGTTCTTTTGTCGTCGTTGTTCTGAAATCGTGGAGTCTCGACGAAGGATTTCAGCGTCAATGCTTTGAAAGTGAATTGCCACCTCCGCCGCCGCCCAGAGCAGTGTCAACATTGTGAGAGAACAGATCGCGTTCAACGCACCGGTATCAGCGGGAATGAAGACGAGAGTCGCCGTTGCAAACAAGCCGACCGCGGTGACGACCGCGGTCGCAAAGAACGCGAGCTGGGAACGAGCTACCCACCGAAAGAACACCGCGACTGTCACCGCCAGTAATAGCATTCGGCTGAATCCAGAGACTACTGCTACATGGTCGACAACTGTGCGCGCACAGATGTAGGCGAAAAGGACTAGCGCCAGCGTCGCACTACTTAGGAGGAGTGCCGATTGACGAATCTGCACCAGGTCGAATTCATGCCTCGCGGGGAATTGAACCGGCAATTTGTCGCGGGGTACGCCCGCAATGTCGATTGGATTGTCGAATTTGATGGGATCAACGGACATTGGATTTGAAGCCTCCGAACAATTGGCAGAGAACAGGGGTAACGAACACTGAAAAGCGAAGGCCGGTCGGCCACGACTTTTTGCGGATCGTCGTCTCGATCAACGACTTCTTTGTGTCCGTCGCGGTAAGCGTGACGAGCACGAGCTTTTTCGCCGCGACCATGCTTGCATAATGACTGTTGCTCACTCGCGAGCGAATGTCGGCACTGAGTTTCGCGACGAGGTGGGCGGGTGTCCCTCCCAAGTCGACGCGGATTAAGCGCAGCATCTCCGACGGAACGTCCGTTTCGACCGCATGTGGGATTCCTCGGCTGATCTCTGCCCCACTTGAAACCAGCATCGCGATCTCTCGCTCGGTCATCACCTGTAGCCGAGGCATTGAACGGCTCACGAAATCGAGCATTGCCAGACGTGTTGCTAGGGCTTGCGGCCCAAGCGGTCGTACTCGACTCGTCGGGAGGCCGAACGTTTGAACGGTCTTCGGTCCAGCAACGAAGTACTGGCATCGGTCAATGAATACGAACGGGTTCAGCCAGCCTTGCTTCGCGAGTCGCGCGGTGACTTTGGTTGCTGCATTCAAGCTTGATGTCGGCATAAACCTTGCGCGGACTGATTCGTTACTGAGCGCACGCAGACGTATTAGCTCGTCGATAATTCGGCGATCCCGAGCGCCAAGATCTGCCCGCAACTGGCGTTTTGGAGATTGTTTACCAGAGTTCATATCGAAGCCTCCGTTGATCGCAATGACGATGGAAGGCTCGCAAACGTTTCGCGGAATAGAGGCCACAAAATTCAAATGCGATCGATGTCTTGCCAGCGCCGTCGATGTAAATCGCGTCAGGCACCGAACCCAGCTGCTTCGGAGCTACGTCTTCTCCAAACCAAAATTTTGCAAGATGTGGCCGATCTCGCCGCACCGCTAGATAAACACCAGCCAGTCCGAGGTCGTGCGATGCCTGCAAGGGTCGCTTCAATCTGCCCGTCGCACGGTAGCCGAGTACACTCGTGGCGGCTGGCCCAGCGAGATAAATCGACGTCACCTTGGTTGGAGCTGACTGCCAGCGGTCCCGGATCGTCACAACCAGGGTTTCAAAGTTCGGTGCGTCGGCTCCCGCAATCCATGTAGCGAGTGGCTTCTCACACGCTGGGATCTCGCGAATTGGAACCCTAGTTCTGACGAGCAACTGCTGCGACACCAAAGTCGCGAGCAGGCGGCTCGCCTGCCGGCCGTTCCCCGCGAGAAATCCGTCGGCGACCTGGCTGGCAGTGAACGCTCGAACACAACGCAACAAGGAGAGCAGGATCTCCGTTGCAATCGGCCGTGGTTCGACTGAACTTTTTCGTATGCCGTACAAAATCAACCCCTGTCGTGGACTAGAATGCTCCGAGGACATGCCAGCGGGATTCACCCCGTGGCATGTGTCTGCGTTCGTTTGCAGCCCGATGAAGAGATGATCACATGAAGAAGCGTCCGAGAGATGGCCGCCCCGTCCAAAATGAGAGTCCAACTTCTCGGGTCGTCCACGATCTCAAAAACCAATCGCAAACACTCGATTGGTCGGTCGTTGAACGGCGCATGGTTGCGATGGGCATTGCCACGATGTCGCAACTGGCAGACACCGTTGATGTTTCGCGAAGCTTGCTCTTTGAGGCTAAGCGAAAGGGCATCTGCTCGAGAAAAACCTTCGCCGCAATCATGAAGGGACTTGATCTCAGAGAAGAGCAGCTACGTCGCCTGCCGATGCGTCAGGAGTTGTCCGAGGGGGCGAACGACCGAGTTCCTCCCAACGGCTGGAGCATTGAATCGATCGAGTCACCCGTGCTCGTGGCAGCAAATGGCGTGAGCTATCAGATTGCAAAGCTCAGCAACAAATACCTACAGCAGCCAGTTCGATACGCACGCGGGAAGTTCTACGACACCTTAGACGTTCCGCCTGTTAGTCGCCGCGAATACCAGGAACGCATCGTTCGACACGCAGCGGTTTGCACTTCTCTCCCCAAGGGCACAAAAGTTCCTAGTCACATCGATATCCGTCCTTTAGCTGATGAGTCTGCTTGGTGGGTACTCGACGAATGGATTCCATCGATGCCGTTGGCGAGTCTGCTTGAGAATGGAACGAAGTTTCCGGAAGCGAGTATTAAATCGATTGGAACCCAACTTCTAGAAACCCTCGCAGTTCTGCATTCCCACAGTTGCATTGTTCGCGAGTTGACACCGGAAAGAGTTCTAATCGAAGACGGTTCAACGAACTGCTACCTCACTGACTTCGAGATGGCGCAATTACTGGTCTCCGATATTTCAGTTTCAGGAAAATGGAAGTGGACGACGCCCTATCGCGCGCCCGAGGTCAGCGAGAACGACACCCATTGGCAGAGCGATTTGTATAGCTGGGCGATGATCATGGTCGAGCTACTGTCGGGGGCACCGAAACGAGAGGATGGATGGATTCGCTCTTGTTCGCCTTCGTCCGCAATAGCAAAATTGCTTATCCAGTGCCTCGACGTTCGCTATCATCACCGCCCAGCTAGCATAAACGAGGTTTTGAAAGTCTGGAACAAGTGGAGTGTCAAGCAATGACAGGCCATTCAGGACTTCCCTCTCCGATCGATGTGACATCGCTTGGCAGTTACGTTTTTTGCAAGCGAGCTGGCGTTATCGCGTACAAGCAGCAAGGACTTCGTTTGAGCGATGAAGAAGAACCGCGAATCCCAAATTTAAGCTACCTACCATATTTCAGCATTGAAGAACTCCGTGTGCAGTTCGAGGACAAACTTCCAGCATTTCTCCGATACGCGGCGGCATCGCTAGGCGGCTTGTTTATCGTTTGGCTGATTGCGCGCTTCGGATCGGTCTCGCTGTCATTTTTAATTCTCATCGCCATGCTCCCCGCTGTCTGGAAAGCCTGGACCGATGGACTGACGCTACTCTCGATCCTCGTCGAGCTAGCCAGGTACAAAAGGGCGAGTCCGGCGGTCCTCAGTCCGCAAGCGACCGAGCCAGTTGAAGTCATGTGGTATGACCTTGTGAAAGCCGGATACCAGCCGAACAAACCTCGCGGCAGATTTGAAGATCAAGAGCTGGAGTTGACCGGACAGCCTTGGCGAATTCTGCAAACTACGGATGGCGTGCGAATTCCTGTTCTGAACTACAACGGCGAGAATTTCAAAGTTCGTGATTCCCACGTCATGCGGCTCTCCCTGTATTCGCACCTTTGCAAAATCTGCATGCCTGGATCCAAATCAGACTGGGGAATACTGTTAGACGTAGAAAGCAAACGTTGTTTTGCCATCCCGATCAATGAGCAGTTGAGGCTAAGCGCGACATTAGAGCTTGACGTCTTTTCGCAAGTCCTTGCCGACGATCGTGAGCTCAAAAAGTGTTCAATCCCGGTTTCTTCACCGTGCCTCAACTGTCGCTTTGGCAAACCGCGACATTTTGTTCCGGGTGACTCCGAAACAATGTTGTTTGCTGGTGCGATCGGTGCATTTACGCAAGCGGGACGGGGTGGGCACCTGGTCCACAGTGATTGCGGTGACGAGTTCGAGTGGCTTCCTCCGCACCGATATTGGCAATCCGCCCAGTAACGCGGAGCGAGAACGTCATTTGGGATGGGAGAACCAGTTCCAAAGAGTCTGCGACAACGTTCGATGCTTTGAAAGATGGTCTGCTTTTGCTTGAAGCGACTGCCAAATGCCGCCAAGCGCTTGCGCAAATTCGCAGGAGTTTCCGAAACGTTCGCTTGGATTCAGCCGAAGCGCCGTACCGACCACCTCATCGATCTCACGCAAAATCGATTTTGGAATTTGCGTCGCGCCAGCCAGCTTACTGGGTGGCACGAAAGCTTTCGCAAGGGATGCGAATCCTTCATGCCCTGCTTTTCCCCCGTACCCAGCGTAAGGAGGCTTTCCGGTTAACATCTCAAACAGTACAACACCAAGCGAGAACTGATCGGCGCGCGCGTCGACCGCGTCAAGTTCTTGAAACAACTCTGGACTGGAATAGATGGGGTTCCAGCCGTCTCCAGGACTTCTTACTGCAGTTCGTTCGATCGGCCAACCGCTGCCAAAGTCGATCAGGAAGAGCGATCCTGGATCACTTGGGATGATCAAGTTCGCAGGTTTGATGTCGGCGTGAATCACGCCGGCATAAGTATGCAAATCCGACAGAGCGTACGCCATCGACTTTGTTCGGCGGATGGCTTCCCAAACGCTCAATGGTGGGCGATCATCGGACCGGAAGCGTTTGTAATAGTCGGCAACGCTTAGCCCGGCACACCATGAAATCAAAAGCGTGGTCTGACCGGTCGCCGTTTCCCATTCGACCAATTTAGGCAACGAATGTTGGGTCGGCGGGATTCTGGAGATGGAGCGACGCAGTTGTTCAGCCTCGATCGACGCCGGCAGAATGATTGCTGTGTAGGTCGTTCCGCGAGGGCGAGGTGACGAGTGGTGTACCTTCCACCGACCTCGCCGAGCAACCGATAGCTGTTCGCGGACGTGGTAGCGACGGCCTCGAACGACGATTGTTTCGATTGGTGTCGAGTGGGTCATGAAGCACATCAGTCGTCGAGCAAGGTGTTGGTGACGTTCCGACAGCTAACAGTTAAGCAGACTGCATCGAGCAATTCCTGCTGATTAACAGTGGCCCAACGTCGTGCGACCGGCACCATTAGCGGAATCTTGTCAGTCAGTCAGACGTGCCGTGCAACGTGCCATCGCAGGCGTCCGTCATCAAGGGGCGAGATAGCCCTTCTCGACCAAAAGACTGCCGTACTTTCGAAGGAAGCCGTACGCGGGTCGTGCGGCGGCCGACTGATCCGGATACGGTGAGCCACCGATGTAGTCGCTCGGATACGGTGCCGGCAACTTACGATCATTCGTCTGGCTGACCATCAGGTGCAAAATTTTACTGTAGGCCCCGTTGCCCTCCACCTTGTCGTCGAGCGCTCCCGCTGCTTTCAGTCTTCCGAGTGACACTGGCCCATGAGTACCTACGTCCTGATACGTTGTGGCGGAAACGGGTTGGGTGTAGCCGTCGGAAAATAGCTTTCCGAGGTAGTGCTTGATTTGCGGCAGGTCTCGATTAAATTCGGCTTCCAACTGTCGCTTTTCAACTGCATTCTTTGCCTCCATCCGTGCATTGTCGATTTCGGCTTGTAAGTGGGCCTTATCTGCGTCTGCTTTTTCTCGCTCTCGTTCCAATGTGAGCTCGTTCAACAGCGCCGCCGCTTTGCGTTTTTCAGCTGCTATCCGCTGCTCTGCTTCTTGTTTGTCCTTCGCGAGTTGCGAGGACAATTCAGCAGCCCGTTTTACTTCGTCTGAGGCGATTGCGTCACCTAGCGTCATGCTCGACGGCTTCGAAAGTTGACTTTGTTTCTCAAATGAGGCCAGTGAAAGTGTCGCACGATCGAGGCTCTGCCTCATTTTTTCGAACATCGCTTTCGTGGTTGTGATGGCTTCATCAAGCCCACTCGACTGACGTCCTTCTTGGGACACGGTCAATGCGTGATCCTCCAATACTCGGACGCGGCTCTTTAGCAATGCAAAATCATCCGCGGACACCGGCTCGGACTGGATGAGTTGCGCAACCGCGGCAACGCTCGCTGGATCACTCGCAATGCGTCGCCCACTGTCATTGGTTGTCAAGTCAGACGTCGTTTTGCTCCACGTTTTCAAATCCGTTTCCAGTTTCAAGGTGTCGTTTGCAAGTTTCTGAATTCTGGCAACCGTCGCATCGCGGTCGAGTTTTTGCATCTGGACCTCAATTGACGGAGTCGCGGGAATGCTCGGCGTTGGAACATCCGGAACGACTGATTCCCGTCGATACTCTATCGCGTCCGTGGTCGGCTCCTGTGGGATCAGCGAGTCGCCGCGGGCCGATGCAGCGATCGCATCCGTTGGCGGAGTTCCTAAAAGCGCACGATCGAGTTCCGTTCCGTAGTTGAACCAGATGATGAACGCGACCAAAATCCCGAACATCGTGCCTGAAACCAAGTAACTCGATTTCAATGCTGAATGAAAAAGCTGAGTCAAAATCGTCACGATCAAGCTACACTCGTTGGGTAAACAGTCTAACTAGGCGCAGCGGTTCCTACTTAAAAAGCCAATTGGTTGCCGACGCCAAAATCGACGTTGAATGAACTGGCGGTGCTGTGCGTTCATTTGGGTCATTCAACCAACCAATCAAAACATACCGGCCCCCAAGCACGATCGCAGGATCAAAGTGGTAGGGAACCGTGACATCCTCCCCTACCGTCCATTCGTCAACTCCTTGATCCTGCTGAATGCACCGTTGCCGAATCAAGTTCCCTTCAACAACTCTCAAATCCTGATGCAAGAACTCTGGCACGTCATCAATCACCTGGCTCGCCTGTTTCGGAATTGCGGTCATCGCGAGTGAAACAGGGGACCGTACCGCATCAACCAGGTCATGAACGTGAACTGTCAGCGTTTTGTTGGCTGAAATGGTATGCATCACTGTTCTCCGAGCCACTCGCTGTTCATGGTCAACTCGAATGTCGCCTAAGTATTCGAATCGACGCTTGTACGAATGCAGTCCACGATCGACAAAACTGTATTGACAGGCACTGTCGCCATGCCACTCAATCTCTCCCAGCACGCAGCGCTCGACCAACGTGTCAAGCTGGAAAGCCATGTGCTCCGCCATCGCCTTCACGACTTCACGAATGTTTTCCGACAAGATTCGCTGCGATTCAGAGAGTGGCAGCGGCGAAAGCCTCGCTTCGAGTTGCGAACGCATCGTTATTGGCCAAGCAAGCCCGGCCAATAATTCTGATCTCCAATCGTTCTCGATTTGTCTCGCACCGTTTGCCGCCGGCCCATTCTGCTCTTGGTCAGCGTCAGAAACAATCCGAACAACGGTTTGCAAAAGCTGCATCCACTCGCGACGACGTTCTTCAAGCAACTTCCAGTCAGCTTCAAACGCGAATACCAGTTCGCGAAAACTCGAATATATCCCCGGTGTTCTTGGCAGCGCGACTAATGCTTCCAGTCGGTCGCGAAGGAGGTTCACGATCGAATTTTGCGATTTGAAGAGTTCGCCGTCATCGAACGATGCACGCATGCGGGCCGGCGTGTTCAATTCAGCCGGCATCAAACGATCCACTGGACCAGGGTTGACAGGCTTTGACATCATCGAGTTCCCCCACGCAGAATCAGACCGTTTGTAAAGAAGCACTGAATTCGCTACCCCTCACAAATACTGGATCTCGGACCGGAATTCCACCGTTCCGGCGAAAAATCGGCAAAATAGTCTGGCGGGCATTTGCTGACGCGTGAAATTACGGATGCTAGAGGGCAGCCCAATCCCGCCCCCGTTCATCACCGCCTGACAGCACATCCTTCACCGCCGCTACCTAGTCCAAGAATCCTTCGCCTGCAAGCCATGGCTCCAACGCTTCCTCGACAATGGCCTGCTGAGTAAAAACATCCTCGCCTGCGAGTTCCCGTTCAAGTGACGCCCTTTTCAGTGCGCCCGCGATTTCTGGTCGCAGCCGAACTGTAACCGGAATCAGGCCCACGGGTTGGAAACGATTTGGCTTCTTCGTTTTTTGGCGAGCCGGTTTTGCAGCGAGCGCCTCGTGAACAGGTGTCGATGCAGAGAGCTTCGCTTGTGGCGGTTCAAGGGGGACTGGCAAGTCGGCAACTGACCGCTCGGCGGCCTGGTTCTGGGTCACAAACGATCGAACAAGATCGGCATCCACTCCGGGTACCGGGTTCGAAAGTGCGTTGGAAAGGGATCGTCGGTCTGCCATGGGTTTGGTTACTCCTATTGGTTCATGATGTTGATGTTCCTCGACCCTTCCGCAGGTTCAAGACGTGGTCGGTGACCGCCTCGGGAAGAAGTTCACGGAAAAGTTGATCGATTTCGTTGGCCGCGTCCCGAGCCGAATAACCGAGCTTCCAGACAAAGCTCGCCTGCCCTGGCGCATCTGCGTAGGCTTGACGTAGTGTTACCGGCGTATCCGCCAACAACAGATTCAAGCTGGCCGCCGCGTCACGCATGTCGTTGGTCAGCCGGTAGTCTTTTCCCACCATGCTCAACACCGCAATCGCCTCGGGGGGGCCCTTGCGAATCGCTTGAGCCTGCCTGACAAAAGCCGTCCCCTTCTCCAATGCGCGAACCTCGAACATCGACGCCTTGCAAGGAATGATCGCCAGATCAGCCCACATCAATAGCGCTCGTGAAGTTTCCGTTTGAGAGCCAGGGCCATCGGCGATGACGTAGTCCGCCTCCAGTGCCAATGACGGCAGCTCGTCGAGCACATCATCGGCATTGGCAAGACGGACGACCGGAATTTCCGGAGCCGCTTCGACCAGCCACTCACTCGACGACGCCTGAGTGTCACAGTCAGCGACAATCACGCGCTTTCCGTGAGCGTGTAACCAACCGGCGAGGTTGCCCGCGAGCGTTGACTTGCCGACGCCTCCTTTACTATTTACTAATGCGATAATCATGCTGGCCTCACTACACGGCGGCAAACATTCACGCAAGCATTTTTTTCAGCGTGCCTGCCGGTAGGCTCAATGACCACCTCGCCACGTTCGCAACCCGTCAAACACGCGACCTGCCAACTGGGCGATCGGCCGTCGACACCGCCCCGCTGCTTGCCAGCAAGCCAGCAAGCATAATATTCCGCCAGCAACGAATTCTGCTTGCGCAGAGTGCCAGCACATGGCAGGTTGCGAAGAGACGAATTGCTGGTCGCAGCATACTGTGTTTTGAAACACTTTTCTTTTGCCCAGTTACCGTGCTTAGAAACACTCATTACCGTGTTTTGAAACACCTCTGGGCACTCAAATACCGTGCTTTGACACACTTTGCCCAGCGCAAGTGCTTGAAAAGACAGCCGATTCGCCGACAGTATTTTTGTTTTATTAATTCATATACAACAACAAACGGAGTGGTTGTCATTGGAGAAGAACCGAGAAAAAAAAGCACCTGCCCGGCCGAAAACTGAGCACATCGCACGGGAGGTGCCCACCAGCAACGGTGTTGACGAAATGAACTTTGCCGAGTTTCCATTGGCGGCCATCTCAAAGCGAATTGACGGTGGCAAGAAAACGGTGACATTCGAAAACGTTCTTTTTGATCGCAAGGAACGTCGCAGTGTCGTCAGGCGTCTGACTCTTTCTGGATCGGATCGGTACGGTTTGCCGATCGTCAGTGACGAAGACGTCCTTCTCGGATGCATCCAACTCACTCGACTGCAAGGCTATCGTTCGCCCGAAGTCTGCTTCTCGCGGTACGAACTTCTCAAGCTCTTGGCTTGGCCCGACAACACTCGAAACTATCAACGACTCGCCCGATCACTGCGTCGCTGGAAAGGGTTGACGATCTTCTCCGATCGAGCGTTCTACGATCGCGCCGCCCAAAGTTGGGTCAATCGCGATTTCAGTATTTTCGACAATCTGCAAATTTACCAGCGTGAGAGCCGAACCGGATCAACGGCCTCGGGTCAGTCTCGATTCACCTGGAACGAAGTCATCTTCAACAGCTTCCAGGCAGGCTACCTGAAGAAACTCGACTGGAACCTGTATCTCAGTCTCAGTAGCCCCATCGCCAAGCGACTCTATCGCTTTCTCGACAAGCGGTTTTATTACGGCAATCATGTCGAAATTGACCTGCACGAACTGGCCGTAATGAAGATGCGAATGTCGGACAACTACAACGCTGCCCAAATCAAACGCGTCCTATTAAAGGGGATCACGGAACTGGAATCAAAGTGGGAGCTGAAATCGTTGCCCGGCAAAGTGCAATTCGAACGCATCGCGACCGGTCATTGGATCGTTCGTTTCCAACGCAAGCCCAAGCGGGACTCAGTCGATCATCCGGTCGTGACCGGGAACACGATCTTGGATCACTTCGAGCTATCCAGCCTTGCGGTTGAATTGACGAAGCGGGGGATCGGCCCCGCATCTGCCAGCGAACTGGTTGAGAACGCCGTATCGACCAACATCCGAACCATGCTCGAACTCTTTGACTGGTACAACAGCCACGGCCAGCCCAGGGGCGCGGGGTTTTTGGTTCAGGCGATCCGTGAACCCAGCTCAATCGTTCTCCCCAAGGATTTCGAAAGCTCCGAACAGGCCGCTCGACGGAGGGCCGCCCAGGATTCCCGTAATAATCCAAAACGGGATTTTCTGCCGGGAATCAACGCTGAGCAGCGTCAAAAAGAAGAACGCCTTCAATCGCAATTTCAGGCCTTCTGGGATGGACTATCTCCAGACGACCGAGTGGCATTCGAGCGAATCGCCGTCAACGAGGCTGATACCACTAAGCGCACCGGATATCTCCGCTATCAGGGACGCGAGGAAAAACTGTTCGAGCAATACCGAACCATCGTGCTCCGCGATCACTTCGCCCGAACAGCCAATTCAACCGAAACGCGATAATTCGCGATTCTTTAACCCAATCAGCCGCCGAGCATTAGCTCACGGTTCATCAGAAACCCGGACACTAACGCGTTTCGGCTGATCGGCGGCAGGTCAGTCTAGAAGTCATCCTGCTTGCTGGCTTGCAAGACAGCTTGCTTTTCAGCAATCCAGATGGATGCTTCGCGGATCACTTCACCGAGCGCACCTTCGTTATCCGAGAAGAAATTCATCGAGTAGCCGTCGCGTCCCGAAATCTTCGCCTTCCAGGCTCGGCTGAGCGAAAAATCGAAGTACTCGAATCCGCTAGGAGCCTGCCGCTTCCAGATCGAAGCCGCAACAGCGCCTCGGCGGATTGTGATCTCGGGTTCCACTATTGCTTTGGTCGTTTTTGTGTCAGCCATCGTTACCTCCGTGATGCTGTGCATTGGTAATAGCTGACCCAATATCACGGTTATCAAATACCGTCAACTGAACGGGCCAATAAAGCAACAGTTAGCAAAAAAGTCGATACTCACGCTCAGAGATGCGTTAGTCAATTAGTTGCGATGCCGAGCAATTGCGAACCAGAGGGGCGTAGTTGCTGCGCGATATCTCCATGAGTTGGGAAGCTGTGAAATCTGCGTCGGCTTTGTCCAGTCGAGGTGGATTTCAACCGTCTTTTCAATGCACTCGCCGAAAAACTGTCGCTGGCGGTTTACTTTCTACCACTTTCGCGGCGGGGCCTGATCGGTCGAATCACAGCAGTTGCCGCGCGGAAACCGCAGTGGGATTACGCTAACGTCTTGTCTACAAGGGGTTTACCGGTTCTATGTGCGTGAGAGACGCCAAGCACCTTAGTTCTTAGCCTCTGGCCACGACCGCAACAGTGGCTAAATTTCTAAACGCGAATGACAAAAAACCCCCAAGCACTCAGAAAACGTTCGCAAGTAACTCCGGCGTCGGCCGCCGGAGCGTGCTGGAACCAACTGAAATTCGCGGCGGTCGACGAAAGGGTGCGTCGAGCCAGCAATCAAAGCTTTCAACTTACATTTCGTAGAAAAAATTGAGTCCGCGTAACTTTTGTTCCCCAGTCGTTTAATTAGAAGCAAAACTTTTTAGAGCGTGGGCCTTGACGCAGGCGTCTTCGTCGCAATAATCGCCAATACGTGCAGTGGAAACTGCCGAGCGCCGTCACTGCACGGCAAAGTATGAATATCAAAACTGAAATCTTTGTTGGCCACCCGATCGAAATCGAATCGGAGATGGCTTTTCTACGTCAACTTTCGTCAGACCTCGAGGCCTCTGGGCGTCGTGCGGTCATTTTCGCGAACTTCTTTCCGCGTAGAAAACCTGAACCGCAGATCGACTTTCTTGTCGTGCTCGATGGCTTTGTTTGCCACGTCGAGCTGAAATGCGTTTCTTGTCCTATTTTTGGCGGCACCAATGGAGCCTGGCACATACTGATGCCGGATGGGTCAAGGCCGCCGCTACAATACGACAATCCATACGGCCAGTCGACGAAGTGCAAATTCGCGATCAGCGATGAGATGCGTGCTTTCACTGGTCAGGACAAGGCGGCAAAGCCATTTTTTAAGCAGATGCAATCAGTCCTTTGTATCTATCCAAAACTCCATTCGCATTCAGATGTTGTTAGCGACTATAAGGTAAAGACGATCGGTTACCCCGAGCTATTGAGGCTGTTGCTCTCGGGCAATAAGAGCCCCGGTTGGTCGTTTGAGGAATGGATTGAGTTCGCGATGTATCTTGGATTGGTTCGGCAAGATGACCGATCGCCTGCACAGATCGCCGCTGACGATGATGCGCAGGTGCTCGAAACATATCTCCAGCGTTTCCAAGAATGGAGTAGCATCGACAGTCAGCAACATGTCCCAACGTCGCTACGAATTGACGATGAAGAGTTGTCGACTGAAGATCTGATTTCTAAAACCGACGACAGACAACACTTTCAACTCATCGGTCCCTCCGGACATGGGAAGTCAATGCTTCTTCGCGGACTGGGGGCACAGCTTTCGACCAACAAACATCCGGTCATCCTCGCTTCAGCAGTGAAATATCAAGGAAGGCTATCGGACTTGCTGAATCGTAGCGTTTCACATCTGTGCCCGATGCGCGCGATCGAGTTTATCGAGTTGGCCCTGCGCCGCGGCGTCACACCAACGATCTTCGTAGACGGCTTCAACGAGTGTCCAGCCCGATTGAGGACGCAATTGCTTACTGACCTGCAAGCGCTGTTCGTTCATTATGGCACGCAGATTGCCATGAGTTCGCAGCAGAGAGTGGAGCTTCCCTCAGCCTTGAGTGGAGCGGTCATCGAATTTCAGGAATTGACGGACGAACAACGAGTCGCAATTTTGGAACAGTATGTAGGTCGCGCAGTCACGAAACAGGAAATTGAGAATTGCGTTGCATTCCGTTCCGGCTACGAACTTTCGATCGCTGCTGAATGCCTGTCACAGCTCGGTGAGTCCTCGACACGGCGTGATTTGTTCAATCGTTTTTTGGAAAGACGATTTGATAGCCCTGCGGATGTCATTTGGGCACGGCAGGTCTTTGGCGGACTTGCTGCTCGAATGCAGGCTCAGCTTCGTACAAGTCTTTCCAGTAGCGATTTAACGCATGTCTTTGAGAGTGTTTCAGGACGCGAGAAAATCCCGCCGAGACTGCTCAATGAGATTGTCAGTAGTGGTGTGATTGACATGGATCAGGGCCAGTGCGGATTTCGGCACGAGATGCTACAGAGGTTCTTTGAGTCGGAAGCGATTTGCCGAGCAGTGCCCAGCTTTGAAATGCTAAAGGCTGAACTTCGGAAGCCTGTTCATCACGCTCTTATCGAATTTGCAATTGATCGTCAGTCGGACAATTCCAACATTCGCGATCTTCTCGGTCTCGCCTGCGAAACGAACGGTCCTTCCGTTCTATCGCGAGCGTTTGACGGCAATTTCGGTGCGTCGGCGAAACAGATCGTACGCAAGGACGCAGCTAAAATGCTACGCGACGCTGAAGCCGATTTGGTCGAGATTGATTTCAAAATCGAGATTGACAAGTCCGACGGAGAGCGTACGTCGTTGGAACCCACCGTACTGAATGCGCGGCAATGGTCGTCGTATGAATACGGACTGATGAACTTGGTGGCTGAACGACTTCCGTCAGGATGGTTGATCGTCGATGTCCTGCGGCTCGTTGGAATGACACAGTCTCGGGTCAACGAGTGTTTGGAACTTCGATACCGCGCTGAAGTAATTCGGAAACCAAGTGTTAAGACTGTCGTGTTTTCGCGTCTTTGTGTCCTCGGCGGACGCGGTGACACGCTGCCCATGTCAACGATTCTCAGGGCTTCGTGCGATCGCTACTCAAGTTTCGAAGCGGACTTAATACCGGAACCCGTTTATGATGTTGTGCGCTCGCCAACGAAATACTCCCCTGCGGAGCTGTATTTTGCACTTGTTCAATTTCGGTGGAATGTTACGCAGGTCGAAGATCGGTTGACTGACTTCTTCCGGGTTTGCTGGGAATCCGAGATTTACCATTTGCAGTTAGAGGTCCTTTACCGCGTTGCCTATTGGTGCAATATCACCGAACCGTACCTATCGGAGCTGAAGAACTACCTCGTGACAGTTCAGCCGTCGCACCCGTTCCACGGCGCACCACTGATCGAGGCACTAACCGCGTTTGAACTATTTGAAAATCCAACATCGGCAGACGAGCTTAAGACATCGCTGCTTCACGCACTGGAGACTCCCGATGACGAGGAATCTCAAACGATCGCCCATGACATCGTCTCAGGAATGTTCGACACGATTAACGATGAAGCGTGCTACAATGCCGTCGCGTCGTTGTCGGAATCCGAGAGATACAACGTCTATGTGATGGCCGCATTGGGAATGCCTAGCTATTCGATGAATGGCGGTTGGTTGCTTGGAACGCTGTTAGAGAATGTGTCCACTAAAGCACTTCCGGCGTTTGAGAAATACTCGCGCACCTTGGATCACGAAGCGATGGGGCCGCAGGATCGGACGGCCTGTTTTATCACCGCACATGCTGGTTCGGCGACACTGGTGGAAGAGCCGTTCTGTCTCGATGACCTTAGCAATGACGCTCGGCGTGCTTGGCAGAAATATGGTGAGCTCATCTTCTGGTTTTGCAAACCTGACATCTCACAAGATGAACTGAGGGAACGAAGTGAGCCAATCTTGGCTGAACTCTCGACCGAGCTTGCGTTCGAGGCCATTGACCCGCTTCGAGAGTTCGCCCACGCTTCCAGCATGACCTTCAAGTCAGATCATGGAACGATTGTAAACCGCCTTTTTAAAATGTTCTTGCCGGAGTTCCGCTATCTGCTGGAGTTCGGATTCAAGAATCGAGAGAGGCTTTCACGACTCGACAAACGCAGTCTCGATCGACAGAGTCCACGAGAACTCACAACCTTCATTGTTCACGCGCTAGGTCGAGTCGGGGACGCGGACTCGGCTACCTTGATCAGTGAACTTATTAACGATCCCTATCATGGTCGTGATGTGGTCGATGCAGTGCGTCGAATCAACGCGAACGAAGGATTTGAGGCGATCGGTTTTCTGCACCGTCACCCGTAGGATATTTCGTCCCGGTTCTTTGGTATGTGGGAGCGTGACGTACAGGTTTCGTGGTGGACTTCAGATGCAAGGAACGACGTTGTCACTTAGTACTGTCTACGACGAAAAGCGGCTTCAGGAAGCACGAACCTGATCCTGGCTTGAACGACCGGCGCCACCGGGGCACCTGCAGTCAAAAGAGACCGGACGGTTGCCTCAGACCGCCCCAAGTTGAAGACTGGCTGAAGTCTTGTCGGTTGGACAAACTGTCGCTTACGACGGTCTTTCGAATATTGCCAACGGTGGACGAGACAGAAGTGGTTTTCAATTTTCTCTATCGCTCCGGTGGCCGACACCGGAGTTCGGTGAAGAACACCGACGTAAGTTCCGACGTGTCAACGCTGCTTTCGATTGTATTGACCGAGACGGATTGTTAGCAACTGGAGCTGAATGCCACACGCAACACGGAAAATGCGGCTTTCCATGTACATTGCAGCGTATCGCGCGTTTCCAAAGCGTCCGTGAGTATCCGACGCCCAGTACCAAGACTGAACTTGACGTGGTTTGAAGCCTTCCCAGCACGCTCTAACTTGGATTCAAACCCAATTTGTGGTAATCCACTCGTCCAGGCGAGAAATCGCTGGTCGTTTATGTTTGATGCAAACGTCGTCGCCCCAATCCCGATCGCCAATAAGGCTTTCGGTCAACGGCGACACGGCTAGCGTCGAAACGATGGGAGGGACAGACCCCGGTAAACCAAGTCTCATCAGCTTGGCTAAGGGGTATCCGGTCATTCGGACCAAGCAAGTTCGCTACTTGCCGCTGGCTGTCGCTCTTCGAGCTGGGTTGCATCGAGAGGTGCTCGCCCAGTTCAAAGGAGGCTCGTTGGAGTAATCCTTGTCGGCTGCATGCTCGCCTCGTATGCGAGAAGCACCACAACACAAGAGTAATCCCTGCGTTCTATCCTATATCCATACAACGTGGCTCAGGCAACTTGCCTGAGGACGGAATTGCTGACAGGCTTGCAGGCTGGCAGCCAGTTCCACGATTGATCTTTACAACAACAATCTGAATACGGGCGAGGCGGAAAGACTTGGATCGACGATTGACGTTGTCATCCAAGCCGTCATCGAACAAAGCGGGTGAGGCAGGTTGCCAAATCCCGTCGCGGGGACTGTGGGCTTTGGTGCAAACCAGAGTTCCTTTAACCGTGCTGGCGTGGGGAGCTGTGAACCTGGCGACAGGTCACACCGGGCGAGACTCGCTCGGGGATCGGATTAAAACACCGACCGTGAATAGCTCAACCATGAAAGGCCCAACCGAATAGGTGAGGGAGGGCTTGCCAGTGAATCTTTTGGGAGACGGTGCCAAACTGTGACACCGCTGCTCTGGTCGGTCGGCATGGATGCTGACCAATGGGTACCCCGACCTTCTGCGTTCTCAGGGGGAAATCGATTGCCGCACCATGTCATCATGCGTGCGGCGGTCGGAAACTATGGCGTGCCGGAAGGCCGCACATACCAGAGCGGACTGAGGAGTAACTTCCTCTAGCGACGTGACCCAAAAGGTGAAGTTTGTTGGCTAACGCCGGAGTCTCTGCGGTTGCCGGAAGTAGCGTTCCGGTGCGAAGTCTGGTCAACTTCGTGATTCAAATGCCGTAGAGAGGGAGAGTGGTCTCAGTAGAAAGCTTCCGGAAGGGAGGCGGTGGTCTTACCGAAGGGAAAGACAGGTCAGCGTGCTCGCACGCGGACTCTGCACGGCTGGCAGTCGTGACCCGTTCACTGTAACCCAAGGGTGATGCCTTGGCGAGTGACGACGAAAGGACTGAGGAGCTTCTTAAGTGAATGACTCCCATCGTTTTGATGCAAAGGGGTGCGCCGTCCTTCGGGGCGGCGCGACTTCTTTCCTTGGTTGGTAGCAGTGACGGTTTGAGGTGGATGCTATGGGAATAGCAGTCGCCTGAAACAGCACGCTGACGGCGGACACCCGAGTTGCGTCTTGAATGCAGCGTGGTGACCGACGAAAGGTTTTGAGCTCGGGTGCTATGAATTGCATGGGTACACTGTGGAATGCAGTGAATTCGCAATTGCGTCGCCCCGATTTCGATCAATGATTCGAAAATTCGCTCGCGTTGAAACCGTATCGGTAGAGAGCCCTTCGTAAAGGCTTTCCTGAAAACGTGTTCAATCCGCCAGTAGAATCGAGTCATCATCGAGGTTGTTTCAAAGGTCGGCTTTGGACGTTGAGCCATCAAATCAACGTCCGCTTTTAATGGAATAGACGCCGAGTCTGTCAAAGCAATGGGAGGAACATGGCACTTTGCTCTGCAAAATATCGCTGCGAAGTTGTGTCGATCGAGGCGGCAGTTCAATTGATCGCCGCCAGTTATCTGCGGCACGGCTACTACTGGTATGTCACCGGCAGCATCCCCGTGGGCAAGTCGCCCGAGAAAGTCGATCAAAAACTGATCGCTAAATACGGCATCGACCTGACCGAGTGGCAGCGAACAAGGCGCCGCAAGCAGGGACTGGCAAATGCCCACTATCTCCGCCACGACCGCTGGTTCATTCTGCTGCTGACGGACGGACACCACGCCGTACGCCAGCCATCCGCTAAGGGTGGCGAGGGGGAGCACTTGAAAGATTGCCGCCGATTTCCGATCCGGGTTGGCAGCTACTCGATCTCGTACCGCCGCAGCGGCGTCGCACCCGCCGACAACAAGCCGATCAAATGGCACGCCCACGTCCGGCTGAGTGCTGGACGTTACGCGGAGATGAAAGCGTACTTCGACTCGATCGCGGTTCACCGATCGCCCGAGAACCTGGCATCCGAATTCGCGAAAATCGAATTTGCGAGGTACGCGCCCATCCGTCGCCAGCTCTTGAACGTCCTTCGCAGGGTCAATCAGCGCCGCCAGCAGCAGTCCTACCAGACGCTGCCTTACTCAGTTTTGAACCTCCGCCGTGTACCTGTAAAAATCTACGCCGAAAACCAAGCCGATTCGGGCCCGATCCCTGGGAGCGATTAGATGGCTCAAATCCCGATGTATCTGTTCGTCGCGTGGCTCGGCTGCCTGTTCCCCGAAATCACCGAAGCAGTCGCGATCGGTTGGTTTCTGCTCGTGGCGTCGCGGCTTACTTGAGTAATCGTCGTCTTTCGTTCCGCAAAAGCAACGGAGTACGCAACTTTCGCAGAGTGAAAGACGACCAAGAAAACGGCTCAGTTCAGGCAATAGTCACCCTTCCTCGGTAAAATCCGGCGTGTTCGGCGAGTTTTCTCCTCGCCAGCTCGGACTCGTCTGTTGCCTGATGCGGCGCCCCAACTCAAGATTGTTAGTTCCGGTGGGGGAGTTACAATAGCTCATTTTCGAGTCGAATTCCCCCTGGTTTTAACGTAGAGCCGAGAATCATCGCAACATTGCCGCAAGAAGGAACGCTGAAGACATGGAAGGACGACAAGGGATTCGGCTTCATTAAGCCGTCCAACGGCGGGCCGGACGTGTTCGCTCACGTCAGTGCATTCACCAACAGGCGACGCCGCCCCGTTGCCAATGATCGGGTCGAGTTTGAGTCGCAACCTGGCACCGACGGTCGCCTGAAAGCAACCAGCGTCCGTTTTCACGGCGAGAAGCCGGTCCTCCTGAGTCCTGTCCAAACCCGCTTGTTGATCGCTCTCGGATTTATCGCGTACATCGGATGGTGCATTTTTCGCGGAACATTGCCTGCCCCCGTGCTATGGCTGTACTTACTGGCCAGTGCCGGATCGTACCTTCTCTACCGGTATGACAAGCGGGCGGCGGGAGCGGGCCGTTACCGCGTTGCTGAAAGCACGCTTCACTTGTCCGAATTGATCGGTGGCTGGCCGGGCGCACTCGTCGCTCAGCAGGTCTACCGGCATAAAACCGCGAAGCTCTCGTACCAAATTGGCTTCTGGCTTTGCGTCATCATCAACTGTGGCGTCCTGGTCTGGATGCATTGAGGCCCGTACGACGGTGCAGTAGGAAAGGGAATGCCAATACGGATCGGCATCCCCCGAGCGAACATGGTCGCACTTTGCATTACGCTCCTATGCCGCGTACGACTGCTGACGTTCAAAACGCGAGTCTCCCGCCTGCTGTTCCATCATCACGATGACCTTGGACGCAGTCTCGTGAATCCGCGCGAGAGACTGAGTTAGCTGCTGCGAATCTCCTTGATGCAATGCGATGTAGTCGGCACTTCGTTCAAAGTGATCGATGCCGAACGCCTGCGACACGACACAGGCCACCGCTTCCGCCTCGGTTTCAACCAGGGCCTTCCGGTCAGGGTTGCTGAACGGGATGTCCTTGTGCATCATCTCGTGAGCCAACTCATGGAGCAAAACTCGGAACGCTTGAGTGTCGTCCAAGTCATCCCGAACCCGAACCTCGCCTCCAAGCGAATATCCTTGAACGGAATGCGGCAATTGCGTGAACACCACCCTGATTTCAAGCTTCCGGTAAACATCCAGTAACGCATCGAGGCTTTCACCAGGAGTTCCAACGATTGGCGCGAGATCCACCAGCGGCTCTCCCTCGGTCTGTGAAATGTCGAACACGTAGCTGATCCGAAAGTTGGTCGCGAAACGTCTTTTATCGTCATCTGCCTGCACGTCACCGTCCGCATCCTCGGTTTTGTTAGCGCGGCGGCCAGCCATCATGGGCACGAAGATCGCGATCCCCGTTGCTCCTTTCTTTACCCAGCGATTGCGTTTCTTCCAAGCATGAAATCCAGCGACAACGGTAGCGGCCGGAAACTGCTCGTGAATAAGCATGACATTTCTAAATGAGTAGCGGTGGAACTGAGCGGCTGCCGCGAGGTATTTCTCGATCGTCTCAATTCGTCCGTTCAGCAGTGCTTCATGGAGTCGTTCAATTGAATCCGATACGGTTGTAATTGCGTTTTGCATTTTCATGGTTGTCATTTCCTTAGCTCTGAACCGGCACGTCAGAGAATTGTTGTTCTCAAGTAGCGAGCCCGCCGTCGGCTCTTAAAGATTCAGATCACGGCAAATCAAGGTGGAGCCTTTCGCAAAGCGAAAGCAGCAGCGGTCACGAGCGATCAACAGATCGCGAGAGAGAAGCCTGAGCTAGCGAAGGCTTCAGCGGACCTTGATGCCGTGGTAGAATGAGACGAGCCGACTGCAAAATATTTGCCCAACTGCGTTCTGCCTGCGCTCACGCAGTACAATTGAGCAGTCAATTCGCGTCATAGAAATCAGCCTTGCAGAAAGGCAAAGAAAGGAACGAGGCCACAATGCGTCGAACAATATCAGTACTCACATGCTTTTTCCTGACATTCTTGGCGGCTGGTTGTAGCAACTCGTCGACATCGTCTCGTCCTATAAATCCTGATGCTGTCGAGACCGAGGGTGCGAGGGCGACTAAGCCGATAAATCCCGATGCCATCGTGACTGAGGGTACCAGGAAGAGTAAGCCGATAAATCCTGATGCGGTGGCACGATGAATAACGTCGCTGCCGAAAAATTGACAGGCTCGGACGAAGCAATGATCTTACCCCTTTGTATGATGGCCTCGTCACGCGAGCCCAAGGGGAAGCGACTGCGACGTCGAGCAGCAGTGAAGCCCAGTGTTCCTCACTGGACGGAACGCCCTTGAACCGCGTGATAAGCTGGTCGACAACGAGAAATAGATAATTTCTGTGCCTGCTTTGTGGGACGCGATTGCTACCAACCAATCGTCTCCTCACGAAGCGAGAGGAACGCGTGATCAGTGACGATGACATGATCCAGAATCGCAATGCCAATGATCTCACCAGCCTCTCTCATGCGATTCGTAATGTCGCGATCTTGGTGGCTTGGGTCCAACGTGCCGCTCGGATGATTGTGAGCCAGTACGACGCTGATGGCACCGATCAACACCGCCCGCTGAAACACTTCGCGTGGTGCGATGAATGCTGAGTTCGCACCGCCAATCGAAATGATTGAGTAGCTGGCGATGTGGTGCGACGCATCGAGATAGAGAGCGATGCAATGTTCGCGGCTGTTATCCGTCATCACCGATCGGACGAATTCAGCGATATCGCTTGCGTTGTTGATCTTAAATCGTTTGTCCGTGGTCGTGCGATAGTTGACGTTCACTTCTCGAATGAAGTTATCGTCGAATTTGAGTTTCTTTGCTCTTGCCATATTTCTCCGTGAAAATGCTTCGCCTGCGAATTGGCAACAGTCGAAGCGGTGATTTTGAGTGCCTGCCGTCGGCATCCCCAACCTTGGATCACGGCAAGTCAAGGTGGAGCCTTTCGCAAAGCGAAAGCAGCAGCGGTCACGAGCGATCGGGCGATCGCGAGAGAGAAGCCTGAGCCAGCGAAGGCTTCAGCGGACCTTGACGCCGTGACAAAATGGAAAATGCCGACAGAAAGCAGCCACGACGTGCGAAGTTTGATATGTTTCGTTGCGCTAGGCTTCCAAAATTGGTAACTTTGGGAGATGGAAGTCAACGAACGCAGTTTTGGTATCCTAATCGCCCTGATCTATAGGAGTTCTTTATGTCGACGGTGATACGGCTGCGAATTCACGGAATGGACTGCGCCGAGGAGGTTGCG